>Ga0210377_10000596_pt1 | contig 34590 bp, 29 predicted proteins | sample PLM4_65_b1redo_FD_155480 | JGI IMG/M metagenome (GOLD analysis project Ga0210377, IMG submission 155480) | Groundwater sediment microbial communities from an aquifer in East River, Colorado, USA - PLM4_65_b1 redo | ecosystem: Environmental > Terrestrial > Soil > Riparian zone | place: USA: East... | reverse complement strand
GTGCCTCGAGCATGCGGTGGGTCGCTGCGCCGCTCCTTGCGTCGGGCTGATCGCCGACGACGCCTATGGCGATCTGGTCGCAGGCGCGACGCTGCTCTTGCGCGGCAAGGCCGGCGATCTGCTCGGCGAGCTGCGCGCCAAGATGGACGAGGCCGCCGCGGACGAGCGCTTCGAGGAGGCCGCGCGCCTGCGCGACCGTGTGCGCGCGATCGAGCGCACGGTCGAATCGCAGGCGATGGTCTCGCGCAAGTTCGTCGATCGCGACGTGTTCGGGCTCGCGCGCGAGGGCCCGCGCCTCGAGTTCCAGGCGCTGCACGTGCGCCAGGGCAAGATGGCGGGCGGCAACGCCTACGAGTTCCGCGACGTCGCGGGCGACGACGCCGAGGCGCTCGGCTCGTTCCTCGCACAGTTCTACGCGCTCGAGCGCGAGATCCCGCGCGAGGTGCTCGTGCCGCTCGAGCTCGGCGCCGAGCTCGCGCCTGCGTTCCAGGAGCTATGGCGCGAGCGCGCGGGCCATGCCGTCGACGTCGTCGTGCCCAAGCGCGGTGAGCGGCGCCGGCTCGTCGAGCTCGCCACGCACAACGCCGCTCTCGCGCTCGCCGAACGGGGCCGGCGCGACAAGAACGTGGAGGTCGTGCTCGAGAGCCTGCGCGAAGCCGTGCGCATGGAGAAGCTGCCCGCGCACGTCGAGTGCTACGACATCTCGCACCTGCAAGGCACGCTCGGCGTCGGCTCGCGCGTGGTCTTCGTCGACGGCCTGCCACACAAAGATGCGTATCGCCGCTACAAGCTGCGCGAGACCCAGCCGGGTGACGACTATGGCGCGATGCGCGAGGTGCTGCGGCGCCGGCTCGAGAAGCTCGATCGCGAGCCGCCGCCCGACTTGCTGCTGCTCGACGGCGGCAAGGGTCAACTCAATGCCGCGCGCGCGCTGTTCGCGGATCTCGGGGTCGAGGGCATCGCGCTCGCCTCGCTGGCCAAGGAACGCGACGACGAGTCGCCGTCGCCGCGCGTCCTGCGGCACGGCGGGCAGAAGCGCGAGAAGCTCTTCCTCCCGGGCGTGAAGGACCCCGTCATGCTCGCGCCGGACGCGCCGGCGCTTCTCCTGCTGCAGCGCATCCGCGACGAGTCGCACCGCTTCGCGATCGCCTATCACCGTGAGCTGCGCAAGAAGACCGCGCTGCGCTCGATCCTCGACGAGCTCCCCGGCATCGGGCCGAAAAAGCGCAGGGCGCTGCTGCGAACGCTCGGCAGCCTCGAGAAAGTGCGCAGCGCCACGCAGGCGGAGCTCGAGGCCGTGCCCAAGATCACGAAGGCGAACGCCCTCCTGATCCAGCGCTTCTTCCAGCCCCCCGCTGCCGACACGAAGGTCAAGAACGACAGCCTCGCCGCCGATGGAACGGAGAACTCGGAACCGGGTTGACCCGTTCGGGGGAGGAATCGATGCGAACGTCCGCAATCGCGGCGCTGGCTTGCCTGGCCGGTTGCCTGCTCGCTGCCGAGCTTCGCGCGGAGCTGTACCAGTGGACCGACGAGCACGGTCAGGTCCACGTCACGGACGACGGCGCGAAGGTGCCCACGGGCCAGTCGATCACGCTCGAGCCCACGCGCATGCGCAGCCGAGCGGTCGCGAAGGACGAGCTCGGCGTGGCTCGGCCGGCCGCGCCGGAGGCGATGGCCGGCACGTCATCGCGGCCGACGCAGACGAGCGCCCTGGCGGTCGAGCGCGTGCAGCCGCGGGTCGAGCCCGGGCGCGTGCACGTCCTGCATTTCCAGCGGGCGGGTCACGAGATCAGCCTCGACCTGACGCTCGACGAGCGTCTGGCCTGCAACTTCAAGGCGGACACGGGCGCGTCGCTGAACACGCTGCCGCGCTGGGCGGCGGACGAGCTCGGCGTCGAGATCGATGCCGACACGCCGACGATCTCGGTCGTGGGCGTCTCCGGTCAGGCGATGCGAGTGCCGGTCGTGACGATCCCGTCGCTGCGCGTGGGCACGCTCTACGTCGAGAACATCGAGATGGCCGTGCTCGACACGATGAGCTCTGGGCTGCTCGGCATGCCGTTCTTCAACCGCTTCCGCGTGGCGATCGATCCGGCCGAGGGCGAGCTGCGCCTGACCGAGATCGACTTCGACGCGGTCGACGGCGTGTATGCGGGTGTGGGCGAAGAAATCTGGCGCGACCGCTTCCGCCAGCTCCAGCAGCAGCTCGCCGCGATCCAGAAGGCGCGCGAGAGCGTTCCGCCGGAAGCCGAGACCTCCGCCCAGAACTACCTCGAGCGACTGGATCGCCAGGAAGCGAAGGTTCAAGCGCTGCTCGACGAGCTCGAAGACCGCGCGCAGGCCGCCGGAGTACCCAGCCGCTGGCGATGACCGCCGGCAATGAGAAGGCGAGTCCCTCGCGGGGGGAATTCTCTTCCTCGCGGCAGACCCGAAGCAGCGACGGCATCACTGAGCAATGACCACGCGAACTCGCGGCCGTAGATCGCGAATTCGCACAGCGGCACAGGAGAAGACCCCTTGGCACCCGAATTGCTCAGTCCCGAGCGCATGTCGCCGTTCCACAAGAAGATCGTCGAGGTGCTGGAGGGTCGGTACGGGGTGAGCCCCGTCTTTGCCGAGCAGTTCGTGCCCGTGTTCGAGCAGGTGGCGCAGAGCCGGCCGAGCTCCGACGACTGGGAACAGCTGATGGAATGCGTGGCGGCGGCGTACCGCGCGCTGCCCCAGGTCGAGGACAAGGCGCTGCACGAGGCGCAGGTCCTGGTGGGACAGTTCGTGTCGGAGATGAAGAAGATCGACGAGTCGCTGAAAGTCGTGAGCGTCTTCCTCGCGCGGCTGCGCAAGCAGCTGGGCGCGCCCGAAACGACCCGCGTTCTCCACTGAAAGCGGCCCGACACCCCAAAGCGTAGGTCCCGGCGAGGACGGGCGCCGTGGAGCTTCCCGCGCGCGTGCCGCTCTTGCGTCTCGCGCTGCCCTTTGCGCTCGGCATCTGGCTCGAGGATCGACTCGAGCTCGCGCCGCTCGCGGGCGGCGCGCTCGCGCTGGTCGGGCTCGCGCTCTGGCGCCTGCGGGCCCGCGGGCGCTTCGCGACGTTGGGGGAGACGCTGCTCGGGCTCGGGCTGGGCGCGCTCGCGCTCGGTCTGCGGCTGCACGCTCCCGCGCCCGCGCTGGCGAGCGGGGAGCCGGTCGTGCTGACGGCGCTCGAGGCGCCCGTCGTGTCGTCGAGCGGCTGTCGCATTCCGGTGTACGTGCACGGCGCGCGGCCGGGGCGCGCGCTTCTGCGTGCGACGGGCACGGCCTGCGAGCTCGTTCCGGGCGAGCGCGCGCTCGCGCGACTGCGGCTCGAGCGCATCCGCCCGGCCAGCAACCCGGGCGCGCCGGACACTCGCCGGCGGCTTGCGCGCCGCGGCTTCAGGCGCGCGGCGAGGCTCGAGGACGGCGCGTTGGCGCGCATCGCGCCGACGCCGGCCGGGCCCGCGGCCGCGCTCGAGCGCACTCGGCGCGCGATCGGAGCCGCACTCGATCCGCCCGAGGCTCCGCCGCGTCGCAGCGGCGCGCTGCTGCGCGCGCTCGCGACCGCCGACACCGGCCGTCTCGACGAGCCGCTTCGCGCGGTGTTCTCGGCATCGGGAACGACCCATCTGCTCTCGGTCTCGGGCACGCACGTGATCTTCGTCGTCTGGCTGGTTTCGGCGGCGGTCGCATTCGTCTGCCGCCGAGTGCGCTGGCTTCCCGCCGTGCGAAGCGCGCGCGCGCTCGGACTCGGCGCGGGCGTGGCCGCCGGCCTCGGCTACGCCGCGCTCTGCGGCCTGGGACCGCCGGCGCTGCGGGCCGCCGCGATGGCGTTCGCGGGTGGGATCGCGCTGCTGGGCGGTCGCCGCGAAGCCGCCTGGAATGCGCTCGCACTCGCGGCGCTCGCCGTGCTCGCGCTCGATCCCGCCGCGCTCTTCGAGGCGTCGTTCCAGCTCTCCTTCGGCGCCGTCGCGGCGCTCTTGTGGTGGCGACTGCCCGCGGGCTTCTTGCGCGGCTCGGCGCACGTCTCGCTCGCGGCTGGACTCGCGACCGCGCCGCTCGCGGCCGCGATCGGGGCGCCGCTCCCGGCGGGGTGGCTCTTCGCCAACGCACTTGCGGTCCCGTTCTTCTCCGCGTTGGTCGTGCCGCTCGCGCTCGCGGGCGGAGCTCTCGGTGAGCGCTTCGCGTGGGGGATCGCGCTGGCGCGCGCGGCGGCCGAGCTGGGCATCCGGCTGCTCGAGGCATGTGCGAGCCCCGACCTGCTCGCGGGTCCGCGGGACCCGGTCGCGCTCGCGCTGTTGCTCGCGCTGCTCGGCTTCGGGCTGCGTGCACGCGCGCTCGGCCGGCGCGTGCTCGCGGTCGGGCTGCTCGCCGCCGCGTCGGTCGCCGCGCTCGCCGCGCTGCGCGTCGAGAACGACCGCGTCCCCGTGCCGACCTTGCTCTTCCTCGACGTCGGTCACGGCGACGCGGTGCTCGTGCGCGCCGGGCCGCAGGCCTGGCTCGTCGACGCCGGCACGCGCTTCGCGGGCTTCGACGCGGGCCGCGCGATCGTCCGACCGGCGCTGCGCGCCGAAGGGGTTCACCGGCTCGACGCGCTGCTGGTGACGCACGCCGACCTCGACCACGCCGGGGGCGCCGAGGCGGTGCTCGGCGCGCTTCCGGTCGGGGAGCTCTGGCTGACGCGCGAGGCGCACGCCGCTCGCGCGCTCCACGGCCTGCGCCGGGCGGCGGCCCGGCGCGGCATCCCGGTGCGCGTCGTCGCCGCGGGCGACGTCGTCACGACTCCGCTCGTGCGGCTTCGCGCGCTCTGGCCGCCCGCCGCTCTCAGGCCGGCGAGCACGAACGCGGGCTCCCTCGTGCTGCGGGTCGAAGCCGCGGATGGCTGCGCGCTGCTGACCGGCGACGCGCCCGCCGCCGTCGAGCGCGTGCTCGCAGAGGCCGCGCAGGCCTGCGCGGTGCTGAAGCTCAGCCACCACGGCAGCGCGAGCTCGAGCGATCCGCGCCTGCTCGATGCACTTGCGCCCGAGCTCGCGATCGCGAGCGCCGGGCTCCGCCCGGGCTCGCCACTTCCCCACGCGCGAGTGCGCGAGCGGCTGCGCGCGCGCTCGATCTCGCTCTGGCAGACCCGCCGCGACGGCGCGATTCGCGTCGTGCTCGCGAGACCCGGGCCGCTGGTCGTGCCTTGGCTCACGCGGCCGTTTCGCGATTGATAGACTCGCGCCATGGCGAAGCGACCCGAGGGCATGGGGATCGAGGCGTGGCGGGCGCAGCGTGCCGCCTATTGGCGGCGCGTGAATCGCGCGCTGAACGTGCTGATGCTGATCGCCGTCGCGCTGTTGCTCTGGCGCTACTTCGGCGACTGAGCCGGCTGCGGCGCGAGCACGAAGCGGGCAACGGCGTCCAGAACGTCGCGCGCGATCGGCGTACCGCCGGGCACGCGCTCCACGTTCGCCGCGCCGTGTCCCGTGCGCACCAGCACCGCGCGGCAGCCGAGCGCGCGCGCGAGTGCGACGTCGATGTCCTTGTCGCCGATCACCCAGCTGCGAGCGAGGTCGATGCCGTGCTCGCGCGCCGCGCGCAGCGCGAGTGCGGTGCCGGGCTTGCGACACGCACAGCCCGCCTCGGGCGTGTGTGGACAGTGGTAGCAGCCGTCGAGCGGCGCAGCGTGCGCGGCGAAATCGTCCCGCAGGATCGCCTCGAAGCGCGCGTAGTCGGCGGCGCTGTAGCGGCCACGGCCGATGCCCGACTGGTTCGTGACGACCACGACGCCGAAGCCCGCAGCGCGTAGCTGCGCCACCGCCTGGTGTGCCCCCGGCAGCGGCGCGTAGTCCGCCGGCCGATGCGCGTACTCCCGCTCCTCGAGCAGCGTGCCGTCGCGGTCCAGGAAGACGAACGGTCGCGCGCCCGAAGCTGTCACTTTGCGGTGTCGCCGGCGGCGCAGGCGCTGAAGCGGTGACCGGGCGCGTCTCGATGTGCGCGCACGAACGCGGGCAGATCGCCATCCAGTGAAGCGAGCTCGGCGTCGAAGCAGGGCAGCTCGCCGACATAAGCGCTCTGGGCCACCAGCCAGGCGTTCGAGAGCGCGAGCTCGGGGAAGCGCGCGAAGCGGCGCGAGCGCCAGGGCTGGCCGGCGTAGACCTCCCCCTGGTAGCGCGCGAAGATGGGCGCACGCAGCGCGCGCGCCGCCTCCGGGCTCGTCGTCTCGCCGTAGGCGCGCGCGAGCTCGTCGCGCAGTCCGCCGAGCAGATGCGCGAAGGTCAGCTCGTCGGCGAAGCCGGCCTCGGCGCGCGCGCGCAGCTCGGGCTCCGCGACGAAGTACGCAAGCGTCGCGTGGTGCGCGATGAAGGTCGCGAGCGCCTCGTCGTAGGCGACCTCGCCGGGAACGAAGATCGTCTGATGAACGAGCTCGTGCAGGAAGGTGTCGACCACCTGATCCTCGGGCCAGGCCAGCACCGCGCGCGGCACCGGATCGTCGAACCAGCCGAGCGTGCTGTAGAGCGGGGCGGGGCGCACGTAGGTGTCATAGCCGTCTTCGGCGAGCTCGGCCGCGAACGCGTCCGCGCGCGCCTTCTCGAAGTAGCCGCGGTACGAGACACGGCCGGTGATCGGGAACCACCAGGAGAGCGGCTCGACGCGGTTGGCGGGCGCGGCCGTCACGACGTGCACGAGCCCGCTCTCCCGCTTGCCCACCAGATCGCGGTAGCTTGTCGTGCGCGCGAGTCCGAGCGACTCTCCGAACACGAGCGCGCGCTGCAGGCTCTCGAGGGCGTGCTGCTCCGCGGGATCGAGCGAGGCGACGAGCTCTTGCGTGATCGGCTGGCGCGAGAGCAAGAGCCGCGCCTGGCCGACGCCGAGGCGCGCGAGGTACGCGAGCGCGAAGTCGGCGCGCGCGGGGACGGGAAGGGCGAGCAGAATTGCGCAGACGAGCTGGACCCAACGCCTTCGTGCTGTTTCGCATCGCGGCGCCGCCCGCGGAGCACGAGCGGCTGGTGGCCGAGCTCTCATCGCTCGGCACGCTCGGCGTCGAGGAGCGCGGCGCGGAGCTGCTCGCCTACTTCGCGTCCGATGGCGCGGATGCAGCGGGTGTCTCCCGGCTCGCCGATCCGGAGCGACACATCGCGGTGTACGGTCCGCAGGCCGTCCCCGATGCGGACTGGGAGCGCGAGTGGCGCAGCGGTCTCGCGCCGCGCTGCGTCGCGGGCCTGTGGATCCGGCCCAGCTGGTGCGCGCCGGCGGGCGAGCCCGAGCTCGTGATCGATCCGCAGCAGGCCTTCGGCTCGGGCGAGCACGCCTCGACGCGCCTGGCGCTTCGGCTCCTGCGCGAAGCGCTGCGCCCAGGAGACATGGTGCTCGACGTAGGCACTGGCAGCGGCATCCTCGGACTCGCGGCGCTGCGCAGTGGCGCGCGTGCGGCGCTGGGTTTCGACACCGATCCGGTCGCGCTCGTGAATGCAGCCGAGAACCGCGCGCGCAACGGGCTGCCGCTCGCGCTCTACTGCGGCGCGCTCGAGGCGCTGGCCGTGCACGTGCGCTTCGACGTGGGCGTTGCGAACCTGCTCCTGCACGAGCTGCTGCCGTGCCTGCCCGGGCTCGCCGCGCGCACGCGCCGCGCGCTCGTGCTCTCGGGCCAGCTCGAGCTCGAGCGCCCGCGGCTCGAGGCCGCGCTTCCGCGCGCCGACTGGCAGTGCGTGCGCGAGCTTTCCGAGCTCCAGTCGGGCGAGACCTGGTGCGCGCGCTTGCTCGTTCACAAGGACGCCCTCCAGCGCTCGAGCAGCGCGTCGAGGGTGTCCGCGAGCGCATAGGCTGGCCGCCAGCCGAGCGCGCGCAAGCGGCTCGCATCGCCGGCGAGCGAGCTCGCGCCCTCGGGAAGCGGGCGCCAGCGCTCGGGGTCGACCTCGATGCGCGGCTTCACCCGCGCGCGCGCGACCAGGAGCTCGAGCAGCGCGCCGATCCGAAGTGCCTGGCCCGAGCAGACGTTGTACGCCTCGCCGCGCTCGCCGCGCTCGAGCAGCATGACGTGCGCCGCCACGACGTCGCGCACGTCGCTGAAGTCGCGCTCGGCGTCGAGGTTGCCGACCCGCAGTACCGGCGCCTGCAACCCGCGCTCGATCCGGGCGAGCTGCTCGGCGAACGACGATTCGGCGTAGATCGCGGGCCGGCCCGGACCGGTGTGATTGAACGGCCGCGCGATCACCACGTTGAGCCCGTCGCGCTCGACGGCGAGCTCCACGCGCCGTTCGCCGGCTGCCTTGGTCGCGGCGTAGATCGTTTGCGGCCGGAAGCGATCGCCCTCGCGCCAGGGCGTGGCGCCGCTCGGGGCGAAGCCGTAGATCTCACCGGTCGAGACGAAGAGCAGCCGCGCGCTCGGCGCGGACTCGGCGAGTGCGGCCAGCAGGTGATCGAGCGCCAGGTAGTTCGCGCGCAGCGCCTCGAGCGGCTCGCCAGCGGCCTGGCTGGGCGACGCCAGCGCCGCCAGGTGCACGATCTCGTCCGGGCGCGTGGTCGAAATCAGCTCCGCGACCGCGACGCGGTCGCGCAGATCGCACGCGCGCCACTCGATCGGGGCGTCTCCGCGCGCCAGCTCGGGCAGGTGCACGCCGATCGGCTCGCGCCCGGACGCCTGCAGCACCGGCACCAGCCAGGAGCCCACGAAGCCGGCCGCACCCGTGACGAGCGTTCTTGACGGATTCACGACGACGAGGCGCCGAGGCTAGCAAACGCGTGATACCCTGCCGCCGGGGGAGGAGAGCGCATGCGCGTCGGTGTCGCCGGTCTCAACGCTGCGGGCAAGGGCGAAGTCGTGCGCCTGCTCGAACGTCGCGGCTTCTATCCGGCCTCGCTCTCGGACGTGATCCGCGAGGAGCTCGCGCGCGACAGCCTCGAGCCCACACGCGAGAACATGATCGAGCGCGGCAGCCGGCTTCGCGAACGCTTCGGCCCCGCGGTGCTGGCCGAGCGCGTGCAGCGCAAGCTGCCGGACGACCGCAATCACGTGATCGACTCGATCCGCCACCCGGCCGAGGTCGAGGCGCTGCGCGCGGCCGGGGCGTTCCTGCTGCTCTGGGTCGACGCCTCCCCGCGGGTGCGCTTCGAGCGCTCGCGCGCGCGCGGCCGCGGCGGCGACGCGCTGACGTTCGAGGACTTCGAGGCGGTCCAGGCGCGCGAGCTCGGCAGCGCCGAGCCGGCCGCGCAGCAGCTGCTCGCGGTGAAGGCGCTCGCGGACGAGACGGTGTCGAACGACGGCACGCTCGCCGAGCTCGAGCAGAAGCTCGGGGAGGTGCTGCGCGACAAGCTGTTTTTTCGCGACCGGCCGTCCTGGGACGAGTACTTCATGAGCATCGCGCGCGTGGTCTCGTCGCGCAGCAACTGCATCAAGCGCAAGGTCGGCGCGGTGATTGCGCGCGACCGCCGGATCATCTCGACCGGCTACAACGGCACGCCCCGCGGCGTTCGAAACTGCAACGAGGGTGGCTGCCCGCGCTGCTCCGGCGCCGCCGAGTCGGGCACGCGTCTCGACGAGTGTCTGTGCAGCCACGCGGAGGAGAACGCGATCACCCAGTCCGCCTATCACGGCGTGACCGTTCGCGGCGGCACGATCTACACCACGTTCTGCCCGTGCCTGACGTGCACCAAGATGATCATCAACGCCGGCCTCGACGAGGTCGTCTACGACGCGCACTTCCCGCTCGGCGACGTTTCCATCGCGCTGCTTCGTGAGGCCGGGGTGAAGATCCGCCAGAGCGGCTGAAGCGCGCCGGCGCGTCAGGGATACGCGGATCTACAAGGCTCTGCGCTTTTCGCCCTCTAGCGGGCGGATTCGCGCCCGCAGGTGGCCGCGTCTTGGCGCCGCGCTTGCACTACCGGGCCGCAGAGCCGATCCGTCCGACGCAGGAGCGACGGAGTTCGCAGCGCGCGCGCCCCGACGACCACGGGCGGGGCCCGCGTTGCACGGTTCCATGCCTCCCCGCTCCTGGAGCGGCGAGGTACCGTGCCTACTCCTGGGGCCGAGGTGCCTCACCGCACGCACCCCCACGTCGCAGCGGTGGGGCACCTCGCATCGGACAGTCACTTCTGATTGCGCCCGCGCTTGGGCGGCTCGACCTTCAGCTCGTCGACCAGGCCGCGAACGCCCTGCGTCGCTCGCGTCACCGTCAGTGCGGTGAGGTGATCGCCCTGGCTCGCGACGTCTCCGGAGAGCCGTGCGATGCCGTTCTTCACCTCGGAGACGATGTGCGCATCGGAGAGCTGCCGGTTGGCGCCGATGCGCTTCGAGATCGCGGCGAGGATTGCCTCGTCGGTCTCCGCGACGGCCGCCTCCTTCTCGGGCGGAACGATCTGGAGGGCGTCCACGATCTCCCGCACGCCCTCGACCTTGCGGGTCTCGGCCACGACGGCTTCCTTCGCGAGCTTCGAGTCCACGACACCGAATAGCGTCACATTGCCTCGGCGCGTGTCGACGTTGATGCCGTAGACCGGCGTGTAGTTGGCCGAGAGCAGGCGAAGCTTGACGGCGGTCGTGATCCACAGGTCGGAAGCTGCGGAGCGCTGCGACAGGTCGAGATCGTACTTCCCGTCGTGCCAGAGCTCGCTGTCCACGAAGCTGTCGGGGCTCTTGATCTGGCTCGCGACGCGCTTCACACCGTCGACCTGCGACACGTCCTCGAGCGCGCGCAGGTGATCGCTCAGCGTCTTCGCGGAGCCGGTCAGGAGGACGACGCCCTTGTTCACCGACAGGACCGCGATGCGGCTGTCGGCGAGCGCCGCATCCGCGGTCAACGTGTCAGAGACTGCCTTCGCGAGCGCCTCATCGGACACCTCGATCGCCGCCTTCGCTTTGGCGGGCACGACCTGCAGCAGATTGCGCACCTCGCGCATGCCCTGAACGCCTCGAGCAGCCGCCTCTGCATTCGCCTTCTCGCTGGCCGTGCCGACGCTTCCGTGTAGCGTGACGAGACCGTCGACGGTGTCGACGTGCACGCGCGTCGCCGGGACGTCCTCCGCGGTGATGAGAGCCGCCTTGACCTTGGTCGTGATCCACGCGTCGGACGGCGATTCGTCGCTCTCGCTCGACTCGTCGCTCGGTAGGTCCAGCGCTTGGGCTCGCGCGAGGGGCGCGATCAGCAGAAACACTGCGGCCGCCGAGAGAAGGAACGATCGCATCTTCGCTACCGCCACCGCTTCGCGGCTACCAAGGCCGGCCGCGTTCGACCGGGCCAGGGGCCGGATCAGCCGCCGACGAAGTCGACATCGTCGCGCCCTTCGATCATACGCGGCGTCACGACATAGTCGCCGTTGACGCTGGCGTTCCAGATCGAGCGCGAGGGGCTCGGACTCCCGAGCGTGACGACGTACGCGATGCCGCTGATGGCCGCGCCGCCCGCGGCGAAGAGCAGCTTGGCCGGGAAGTAAAGGGCGCTCGCCGCCACCGAGCCGACGTAGGCCAGCGGACCGTGGCTCTCGCTCTCGCTCTGTTCGACGGACGAGGCCGCGCCTCCTGCGGCGCCGCCGATGATGAGCGCCGCGCAGCCGGACGACTGCAAGGCGATCGCGAGCAGAAAGACGCGCGTGGGAGGCGAGAGTCGTTTGCGGTCCTCGAGCATGCGAAGATCCTCCTGCACCGAGGAAATGCAGCTGGCGTGCCACGCAGAACGCCCTGTGGACGCGCGCCTGCGCCTCGTTTCGCAGAAGTCCACTCTGCGTTTGTAGAAGTGACACGCGCTCGCTGCAGCTCCGGGCTCGAACCGAATGCCAGGCAGGGCACATGACTTGCTCAGAACCTGCAGAAACATGAAGTCTAGGAATCTCTCATCACGAGCGCGGTTGGCCATGTTGATCTGCACTGTCCTCGCCGCGCGGGTGCTAGCGGCGCCCGACAGCGCGGATGCTCAAACGGTCGTCGACGCGGACCTGGACGTGGAGCAGGTGCTGCCGCCGGGCTCGCTGAATCAGCCGACCACGCTCGCGTTCCTCGGCCCCGACGATTTCCTGGTGCTCGAAAAGGCGACCGGCGCCGTGCGCAGAGTCGTGGGCGGCGTTCTCCTTCCCTCACCGGTGCTGAGCGTCCCCGTGAACAGCGACAGCGAACGCGGACTGCTCGGGATCGCGGTCAATCGTGCGGTTCCGCCCGCGGTGTTCCTGTATCTGACCGAGGCGGCGACCCTGAACGGCCCCGCCATCGCGAATCGCGTGTATCGGTTCAGCTGGAATCCAGCGAGCGGGCAGCTCGTGAATCCGACGCTCATCCTGAGCTTGCCCGTCACGACGGGCCCGAACCACAACGGCGGCGTGCTCCTGCTCGGACCGCCGGGCGAGTTCCCGGGCGTGGGCGACGGTGCGGCGCTCTACCTCGTGATCGGCGACTTGAACCGCAACGGTCAGCTCCAGAACAACGCCACGGGCAGCGCGCCCGACGACACCGGCGTGATCTTTCGCCTGCTGCAGGACGGCACCGCCGCGCCCGGCAATCCGTTCGCACCCTATTGCAGCGTGACCACCACGCAGACCTGCGCGAGCGACGCAAACTGCCCTGGCGGGCAAGCCTGCCGGACACAGGTCGCGCGCTACTACGCCTACGGAGTTCGCAACAGCTTCGGCCTGACGATCGATCCCGCAACGGGTGATCTCTGGGACACCGAGAATGGTCCCGGCTCGATGGACGAGGTGAATCGCGTTCCGGCCGGCATGAACAGCGGCTGGACCGACCTGATGGGCCCCGACTCGCTCGACGCACAGGGCGTCGGGGATCTCTTCCACATGCCCGGCGCGGGCATCACCTACAGCGATCCCGAGTTCTCGTTCCTCGACACGAACGCGCCCACCGCGATCGTCTTCCCGTACGAGAGCTCGCTCGGCCCCGCATACGACACGCGCGCGATCGTCGCCGACAGCAACCTCGGTCAGCTCTACGCGTTTCCGCTCGACGCGCCGCGTACGGGATTCACGCTCAGCGGTGCGCTCGCGGATCTCGTCGCCGACACGCAGGCCGAAGCGAACGCGCTGCGCTTCGGCCAGGGCTTCGGGTCCGTGACCGATCTCGAGCTCGCGCCCAACGGCGACCTCTACGTCGCCGACATCGCGAACGGCACCGTCTACCGCATTTTCGGAACGCAGCCGCCTGCGATCCCGGCGCTGCCCGCTGCTGCACGGATCCTGCTCGCCGGTCTGCTGGGAATCGCGGTCGCGGCACGGCTGGCGATGCGGCGCCCGCGCGCCATCCGGTGACGCTGGCGGAGATGTTCGGCTAGACGGTTCGCCTCTGGGTCATGTTCAGCACCGCGAACGCGATCGCGAGCGCCAGCAGCAGGTGGACGAAGCCGCCGAGCGAGTACGCGCTCAGCATGGCGAGCACCCAGAGGACGAGCATGATCACGAACAGCGTCCAGAGCATCGCCGAAGTCGGAGCAAGGAACGAGCCAGCGCTTCTCCGTCCTTCAGCTCTTCGCACGAGCAGCGAGCTCGCCTTCTCTACAAACCGGTGTGCAGCGCTTTCAATTCGCCGTCGAGCGTGGCGACGAGCTGGCGCTAGTCTTGCTCTTGGACCAGCGCGACCTCGGTCGAAGGAGTTCGATGCGACTTTTATTCGGCGGCTCGCGCAGCGAGCTTCTGCGCGAGCCCGAAGAGCTGATCAGCGCTGAGCTCTTCAGCGTGGAGCGGCTGGAGCAGCACGCCGAGAGTCTCGCCGCCGCCCAGCGCGTGTCCCGCAGGAAGCGCACGCGCGGTCGTTCGCTCTCGGCGCGGCTGGGCGACAACGCGCGCGTGTTGCTCGACGCCTACCGCTCGGTCGCGGCCGGGGCCAGCGACGAGCGCGCGATCTCGCCGGCGGCAGAATGGCTCGTCGACAACATCCACGTCGTCGAAGAACAGATCCGCGAGATCCGCGACGACCTGCCGCGCGGCTACTATCGCGAGCTGCCGAAGCTCGCGGACGGTCCGCTCGCCGGATATCCGCGCGTCTACGGCGTCGCCTGGGCCGTCGTCGCGCACACCGACAGCCGCTTCGAGCCGCAGCTGCTCGGCGCGTTTCTGCGCGCCTATCAGCGCGTCGAGCCGCTCACGATCGGCGAGCTCTGGGCGGTGGCGATCACGCTGCGCATCGTGCTGGTCGAAAATCTCCGCCGCGCCGCCGACCGCATGGTGAACGGCAGACGGGCTCGTCTCGCCGCCGATGAGATCGCGGATCGCCTGCTGGCCGAGGGCGGAAGCGAGCCGGTCCGGGCCGAGGAGGTGCTGCGCGGCTTCGCGCGCCGGCCGATGCCGCGCGCGTTCGGCGTCCAGCTCATCCAGCGTCTGCGCGACCAGGATCCGCAGGTCGTGCTGCCGGCGTTGCGTTGGCTCGATGAACGGCTCGCCGCCGAGCACACCACCGCTGACAAGCGGGTGCGCGAGGAGCACCAGCGACAGGCGGCGCTGAACGTGACGGTGCGGAACATCGTGACCAGCATGCGCCACCTCTCCACCGTCGACTGGTCCGAGTTCTTCGAGAGCGTCAGCTTGGTCGATGCTCGGCTGCGCGAGGGCAGCAGCTTCGCCGAGCTCGACTTCCCCACCCGCGATCGCTATCGGCACGCGATCGAGGCGCTCGCGCGCGGCTCTCGCTACACCGAGCTCGAGGTCGCCGAGCGCGCGCTCGCCGCGGTGCGAGAACTCCCCTCGCAGTCTCGCACTCGCGAGACGGGTCATGTCTTGATCGCCAGGGGACGGCGGGCGTTCGAGCAGGCGCTCGAGTTCCGCGCGCCATTCTCGCAGTGGGCGGATCGACTCAGCGCGGCGACGGGCATGCCGGGCTACCTCACGCTGCTCGGCGTGCTGACTGCGCTCGTTCTGGCGCTGCCGCTCGCCGTTCTGGCGCGAGATGGAATTCCGCCGAGCACGCTCCTGATCCTCGGCTTGCTCGGACTGATTCCCGCCTCCGAGATCGCGGTCGCGCTCGTGAATCGCGGCATCACCACGCAGTTCGGGCCGAGGACGCTGCCGGCGCTCGAGCTTCGCGAGGGTGTTCCCGCGCGCCTCCGCACGCTGCTCGTCGTACCGACGCTCTTCGGCAGTCGGGCCGACGTCGAGCAGCAGATCGAACGCCTCGAGGTGCATTACCTGGCGAGCGCCGGCGGCGATCTCCACTTCGCGCTGCTCTCGGACTGGACGGACTCGAGCACGGAGTTCGCGCCGGACGACGACGACCTGCTCGCCGCCGCCGCGGACGGCATCGCGCGCCTGAACCGCGCGCACGGCGCTGCCCCTGCGGGCGACCGCTTTCTGTTGCTGCATCGCCGCCGGGTCTGGAGCCAGACCGAACGCATGTGGATCGGCTGGGAGCGCAAACGCGGCAAGCTGCACGAACTGAATCGCCTGCTGCGCGGCGCGACCGACACGACCTTCCTGCCCGGGACGCTCGCCGCTGCGCGCGTGCCGGCCGACGTCCGCTACGTGATCACGCTCGATGCCGATACCCGCCTCCCGCGCGGGGCCGCGCGGCGCTTGATCGGGAAGATCGCGCACCCGCTGAATCATCCGCGCATCGACCCGCGCGTACAGCGCGTCGTCGAGGGCCACGCCGTGCTGCAGCCGCGTGTTACCCCGGCGCTGCCGGCCGGGACAGAGGGGACGATCTTCCAGCGCATCTTCTCAGGGCCGTGCGGGATGGATCCCTACGCGTCCGCGGTCTCCGACGTCTATCAGGATCTTCTCGGCGAGGGCTCCTACACGGGCAAGGGGATTTACGACGTCGACGCGTTCGAGGCGGCGCTCGCGGGTCGGATTCCCGACGGGACGATCCTGAGTCACGACCTGCTCGAGGGGATCTTCGCGGGCGCGGCGCTGGTCTCCGACATCGAGGTCGTCGAGGATTTCCCGACGCACTACGAGCTGGCTGCAACGCGCCAGCACCGCTGGGCCCGCGGCGATTGGCAGCTCTTGCCCTGGATCGCGCGCAGGGGCGTGCCACTCGCGGGCCGCTGGAAGATGATCGACAACCTGCGGCGAACCTTGTCCGCGCCCGGCGCGTTCCTGGCGTTGGTCTGCGGTTGGGCGCTGCCGGTCCACGCCGCCGCTCTCTGGACCGGGTTCGTGGTGGCGACGGTCGCGCTGCCCGTCTGCCTGCCGCTCATCGACGACATCTTCCCGCGCCGCGTCGGCGTCTCGAAACGCACCCACCTGCGCGCCCTCGCGAGCGATCTCGTCGTCGCGGTCTCGCAGACCGTCTTTCGCGTGGCGCTGCTCGCGGACCAGTCGTGGCTGATGATCGACGCGATCGCGCGCACGCTCCAGCGGGTCCTGGTCAGTCGCCGACGACTGCTCGAATGGGTCACGGCCGCGCAAACGCAGGCGGGTCGCCGGCTCGACCTGGTCGGGTGTCACCGCCAGATGTTCGCCGGCCTGGTTCTGACCGCGAGCGTCGCGCTCTGGCTGCAGCTCGCGGATCCAGCCGCCATCGCCGTTGCCGCGCCGATGGTCGTCCTCTGGCTTCTGGCGCCGTCGATCGCGTGCTTGTCGGGCTTGCCGCTCAGCGAGGCCTCGCCGCAGCCGCTCGCGCCGATGACGCGACAGACGCTGCAGTCGGTCGCGCGCCGTACGTGGCGTTACTTCGAGCGATTCGTCAGCGCCGAAGACCGCATGCTCCCGCCGGACAACTTCCAGGAGACACCCGTCGCGATCGTCGCGCACCGGACCTCGCCGACGAACCTGGGCCTCTACCTCCTCGCGACCGTCTCTGCTCGCGACTTCGGCTGGGTCGGCACCCTCGACGCCGTCACGCGGCTCGACGTGACGCTCGCGTCGATGGAGCGGCTGGAGCGGTATCGCGGACACTTCTACAACTGGTACGACACGCGAGACGGTAGGCCGCTCGAGCCCAAGTACGTGTCGTCCGTCGATAGCGGCAATCTCGCCGGTCATCTGATCGCGCTGCGCAGCGCCATCCGCGAGCTGACCACGGCACCCGTCGTGAACCCGCGCTGGAGCTCAGGCATCGGCGACGCGCTGACGATCGCCCGGGAGGCTGCGCAAGAGCTGCGCGACGACCGCCGCACGCAGACGGTGACGCTGAGCGAGTTCGCGCCGTTGCTCGATGCGCTCGCGCCGCTGCTCGAGCCCTCGGTTGCGACGGTCGCGGGCTTCGCCGCGCGCAGCGCCGCGCTCGCCGCCGGCGCCGAGACCCTCGTCGACGTCGCGCGAACGTTCGTCGCCGAGCGCGGCGACGATCCCGAGGCGGACCTCTTGACCTGGACGCAAGCGGTGCGCGCGAGCGTGCGCAGCCACGAACGCGATCTCGACGAGCTCATGCCCTGGGCGCGACTGCTTCCCCGCGAGGGCGCAGCCGACGAACTGTCGGGATCCATCCCCACGCTCGGCGAGCTTCCAGACCGCTGTGAGCAAGCGCTCGCCGAGCTCGAGCGAGAGGAGAAGTCCGACGAGGTGATCGCGCTCGTCGATGCGTTCCGCCGCTCTGCGCACGCCGCGCGTGCGCTCATCCGCCGCCTCGCGGAGCTCGAAGCGCTCTGCACGCGGCGCGTGGACGAGATGGACTTCAGCCTTCTGCTCGACAGCGGTCGCCAGCTGCTCTCGATCGGCTACCGCGTGGGCGAGGGAGCGCTCGACCCGAGCTGCTATGACCTGCTGGCCTCGGAAGCCAGGCTCGCGAGCCTGGTCGCGATCGCGAAGGGGGAGATTCCCGTCCAGCACTGGTTCCGTCTGGGTCGCGCGCTGACGCCGCTCGGCGTCGGGGCCGCTCTGATCTCCTGGTCGGGATCGATGTTCGAGTACCTGATGCCGTCGATCGTCATGCGCGCTCCGACCGGCAGCTTGCTGGAGCAGACGAGCCGGCTCATCGTCCGTCGCCAGATCCAGTACGGCGCCCAGCGCGGGATTCCGTGGGGCGTCTCCGAGTCGGCGTTCAGCGCGCGCGACCTCGAGTTCACCTATCAGTATTCCAACTTCGGTGTGCCGGGTCTCGGCTTGAAGCGGGGTCTTGGTGACGATGCCATCGTCGCGCCCTACGCCACCGCGCTGGCCGCGATGGTCGATCCTCGTGCAGCCGTGAAGAACTTCGACCGCATGCTCGCGGTCGGCGCGCGCGGACGCTACGGCTGGTACGAAGCGCTGGACTACACGCCGTTGCGGCTGCCCGAGGGTGAGTCGGTGGTGATCGTGCGCGCGTACATGGCGCACCACCAGGGCATGAGCATCGTCGCGATCGCGAACACACTGCACGACGGCGCGATGCGCACGCGCTTCCATGCCGATCCGATGATCCGCGCGAGCGAGCTCCTGCTCCAGGAGCGCACGCCGCGCGCCGTCGCAGTGGCGCGTCCGCGCGCCGAGGAGGTCAAGGCTGCGACGAGTGTGCGCGCGCTTCCGCCGCCGGCGGTGCGGCGCTTCAGCTCAGCGCAGCAGCCGGTCCCGCGCGCACATCTGCTCTCGAACGGTCGCTATGCGGTGATGCTCACGGCCGCCGGGTCAGGCTACAGCCGCTGGCGCGATCTCGCCGTCACGCGCTGGCGCGAGGATGGCACGCGCGATTGCCTGGGCAGCTACACCTTCTTGCGAGACGTGCACGACGGTGCGATCTGGTCCGCTGGTCTGCAGCCGACCGGAGTCGAGCCCGACCACTACCAGGTCACCTTCGCCGAGGATCAAGCCTCGATCGTGCGGCGCGACGGGGCGCTTGCGACCACGCTCGAGATCGTGGTCTCGCCGGAGATCGACGCCGAGGTGCGGCGGATCTCCATCGCGAATCTGGGCACGCGCACGCGCGAGGTCGAGGTCACGTCGTATGCGGAGCTCGTGCTGACGCACGCGGCGGCCGATGCGGCGCATCGCGCCTTCTCGAACCTGTTCGTGCATACGGAGTTCGTGGCCGGGATCGGGGCTCTCTTGGCCACGCGCCGCGTGCGCTCGGCGGAGGAGCGATCGGTCTGGGCGGCGCACTTCGCGTTCGTCGAAGGTGAGACGCTGGGCGAGCCGCAGTTCGAGACGGACCGCGGCCGCTTCCTGGGACGCGGGCGGGATACGCGAGATCCGGTCTCGATCGGCGACGGCCGGCCGCTCTCGAACACCACCGGAGCGGTGCTCGATCCGATCTTCAGCCTGCGCCGGCGCGTGCGTGTGCCCGCAGGCGCAACGGTTCGGCTGAGCTTCTGGACGCTGGTCGCGCCGACGCGTGCGGAGCTCCTCGACGCCGTCGACCAGCAGCGCGATGCGACCGCGTTCGAACGCGCCGCCACGCTCGCCTGGACCCGAGCGCAGGTCGATCTGCATCACCTCGGGATCGAGCCCGATGAAGCGCGGCTCTTTCAGTCGCTCGCGAACCACATCCTCTTCTGGGATCCAGGATTGCGGGCACCGCCCTCGGCCCAGAGGCGCAACGAGAGCGGCCCGGCGCAGCTCTGGCCGCTCGGAATCTCAGGCGACCTGCCGATCGTGCTGGTGCAGATCGACGAGCCGGAGGATCTGCAGATCGCGCGACAGCTCGTCCGCGCGCACGAGTACTGGCGCACGAAGCACCTCGCGGTCGATCTCGTGATCCTGAACGAGCGACCCAGCTCCTATCTTCAGGAGCTGCAGGATTCGCTCGAGGCGCTCGTGCGCACGAGCGAGGCGCGGCGGCGTTCGGTGCCGGGAGCCGCGCTCGGCAGCGTATTCGTCCTGCAGGCCGCTCAGGTCTCGACAGAGGTGCGAAATCTGCTGCAGACCGCGGCGCGCGTGGTGCTCGTGACCCGACGCGGCAGCCTGTCGGAGCAGCTCGAGCGGCTCGCGGACACGGAGCTCGTGCCGCTTCCGGAGCTGCGTCCCGCCCCGGCAGAAACCGCGAGCCTGGACGCGCGAGACACCGAGCGCCCACCGCGGCCCGAGCTCGAGTTCTGGAACGGGCTCGGCGGGTTCGCGGAAGCCGGCGCTGAGTACGTGACGGTGCTCGATGACGGCGCGACCACGCCCGCGCCCTGGATCAACGTGATCGCCAATCCGGAGTTCGGCTTTCACGTCTCCGCGGAAGGCGGCGGGTATGTCTGGTCCCAGAACAGCCGCGAGAATCAGCTCACGCCCTGGTCCAACGATGCCGTCCGCGATCCGCCCGGGGATGCGTTCTACGTTCGTGACGAGGAAAGCGGCGTCATCTTCGGTCCGACGCTGCAGCCGATCCGAGAGGGTCACGGCCGCTATGTGACTCGGCACGGGCAAGGCTACAGCATCTTCGAGCGCGTCACGCGCGGCATCGCGCTGCGGCTTACGGTGTACGTCGCGCGCGACGACGCGGTGAAGATCTCCAGGCTCGTGCTCGAGAACCGAAGCGCGCGAACCCGCCGCCTTTCCGTCAGCGCCTATGCGGAATGGCTGCTCGGAGCACCGAGCGACGCGGCCGCGGCCTACGTGGTGACCGAGAGCGATCCGGAGACGCGCGCGCTGCTCGCGCGGAACGCCTGGCGCAGCGAGTTCGGGGGCCGCGTCGCGTTCGCGGACCTCCTGGGACGTCAGACGACGTGGACGGCCGATCGCCGCGAGTTTCTCGGCCGCAACGGCTCGCTCGACCACCCGCTGGCGCTCTCGCTGGGCGCGGAGCTCTCGGGGCGGGTCGGCGCGGGGCTCGACCCGTGTGCAGCGCTCCAGACGCAGATCGAGCTGCGGCCCGGTGGCAAGACGGAGATCGTGTTCCTGCTCGGCGAAGGCGCGTCACGTGACGAGGCGCGCAGCCTGATCGCGCGCTACCGCAGCGCGGATCTGGACGCCGTCCTCGGTAGCGTCCGGCGGAGCTGGGACGAGGTGCTCGGCGCGATCCAGGTGCGCACGCCCGATCGCTCACTCGACCTGCTGATGAACCGCTGGCTGCTCTATCAGACGTTGTCTTGCCGGATCTGGGCGAGATCCGGCTTCTATCAGGCGGGCGGGGCGTTCGGCTTCCGCGATCAGCTCCAGGATGCAGCGGCACTGGTGGTCTCGCGGCCGGACTTGACCCGCGCGCAGCTCCTGCGCGCCGCATCGCGGCAGTTCTCGGATGGAGACGTCCAGCACTGGTGGCTGCCGTCCTCCGGTCGCGGCGTGCGCACGCGCATCACTGACGACCCCCTCTGGCTCGTCTGGGCGACCGCGCACTACGTGCGCGTGAGCGGCGATCTGCGGGTCCTCGACGAAGAGATCCCGTTCCTCGACGGGCCGAAGCTGCGCGAGGACGAGACGGAGTCCTTCTTCCAGCCGACGGTCGCGGCGCCAGACGGCACGCTCTTCGAGCACTGCGCGCGCGCACTCGATCGCGCGTTCGCCCTGGGCCCGCATGGCCTGCCGCTGATCGGCGGAGGTGACTGGAACGACGGGATGAACCGCGTCGGTGTCGGCGGAAAGGGCGAGAGCATCTGGCTTGCATGGTTCCTGCACGGCGCGGTGGCGGACTTCGCGCCGCTCGCGGAGGGGCGCGGCGAGAAGCGACGCGCGGGAGCGTGGCGCGACGCGGCAACGGAGATTCGCGCGGCGGTCGAACGCCACGGCTGGGACGGCGACTGGTATCGCCGCGGGTTCTTCGACGACGGCACGCCGCTCGGCTCGGTGCTCGGCAGCGAGTGCCGGATCGACTCGATCGCGCAGTCCTGGGCGGTGATCTCAACGGCTGCTGACCGCGGCCGCGCGGTTCGCGCCATGGCAGCGGTCGACGAGTACCTGGTGCGGCGCGAAGACGGACTCGTGCTGCTGTTCACGCCGCCGTTCGACCGCACGCCTCTCGACCCCGGGTACATCAAGGGGTATCCGCCAGGTATCCGGGAGAACGGCGGACAGTACACGCACGCCGCGATCTGGGCGGTGATCGCATTCGCGCAGCTCGGCGAGGGCGACAAGGCGGCGGAGCTGCTGGCGATGCTGAATCCGATCCAGCGCTCGAGCACGCGCGCCGGGCTGCACCGCTACAAAGTCGAGCCGTACGTCGTCAGTGCCGACGTCTACGCGGAGCCGCAACACATCGGCCGCGGCGGCTGGACCTGGTACACGGGCTCCGCGGGCTGGATGTACCGAGCCGCGCTCGAGTCGGTTCTCGGCTTCCGTGTGCGCGGCGACGTGATCCAGCTCGACCCGTGCATTCCCAAAGCCTGGCGCGGCTTCGAGCTCGTCTTTCGCCACGGCACCGCGCGCTACGAGATCTCCGTCCACAATCCGAACGGAGTTTCGCGCGGCGTGGTTCGAGTCCTGCTCGACGGCGCGCTCCGCGTCGGCGACGGCGGGATTCCGCTCCTCGACGACGGAGCGACGCATCGCGTGATCGTCACGCTCGGCTGAGCTCGGTCGCGGCCCAGTTCGCGCTGGCGAAGTCCCAGTTCAACAGGTAGCCGACGAACGTGCGCAGGTACTTCTTCCGCTCGTTCCGGTAGTCGACGTAGTAGCTGTGCTCCCAGAGATCGGCGGTGAGCAGCGCGGTCTCGCCGTGCCGCAGCGGGCAATCCGCGTCGGCAGTGGAGCCGACGCGCAAGCGCTGTCCCGACCAGGCGAGCCAAACCCAGCCCGAGCCGAAGTGTGCGTCGCCCGTGCGGATGAACGCCTCGCGAAACGCGCCGATGCTGCCGAAGTCGGTGCGGATCGCCGCCAGCAGATCCTCCGCCGGCTGCCCACCGCCGCCGGGCTTCATCGAGCGCCAGTAAAAGTCGTGATTCCAGATCTGCGCCGCGTTGTCGAAGATCGGGCCCTTGGCAGTGCGCACCAGGCATTCGAGATCCGAGTTCGCATCGGGCGTGTCCGCGACGAGCGCGTTCAGCTTCTTCACGTATCCCGCGTGGTGTTTGCCGTGGTGCAGCGAGAGTGTCTCGCTCGAAAGATGGGGCGCGAGTGCGTCGCGCGGATAGGGCAGGGGCTCGAGCTTGAAGGCCATGCGTGTTCCTCTTCCCTCGGTCCAGAGCAACTCGCGTACCAACGCCGACGCCAGCGCTCGTGCAGCCCGTTTGTAGATCTGCCGCGCGTCGGCACGGCGCGCTGCGCGGAGCGTGAATCTCCGCGCGGATTTCCCGGCACGATCTGTGCTCCACCAGGTGAGCGGAGGATCAGTCCAATGCTCAACCTCGTGCTTCTGATCGTCTTGATCTTGTTGGTCGCCGGCGCGCTGCCGGCCTGGCCACACAGCCGCGGCTGGGGCTACTTCCCGGCAGGAACGCTCGGAACGGTGCTGATCGTCGTGATCGTGCTCGCACTGCTGGGGCGCATCTGACCGCGATGACACCGATCGCAGCCAGTCGGAATACCAGACGGGGTCGAACCCCAAGGAGACGATGATGGGCGAGACCAGCCAAGCAATCGCCCGCGAGGGCAAGGAGCTGATGGATCGGCTTCCCTCCGCTCGAGCATCCCTCGGCGCCCTGCAGACGCGCCTTCGCGACGTCGACTCGCGCGCGCGAGCGCTGATCCAGGAGCGACCCTTGATGGCGCTCGCGGCGGGGGTCGCCGTGGGTTACCTGCTCCGCCGCCAGCTGCCCTTTGGCAGGCAATGACCACGCGATCCGACTTCTCCAGGCCGCGGGCCCCCGCCGGGGATTTGTGGGCAGACTTGGCGAACCGCCTGCGGGAGGAAGTCGCTCGGCGACCCTACGTCGCGCTGCTCGCGGCCGGCGGCGTCGGCTGCGCGAGCACGCTGCTGACGTTGACACAGGTCGCGAGGGATACGGCGCCGCCAGAGCTCCGAAGGCAGCCGCGGTACGAACCATGCACACCCAGGCGCAATGCTCCCGTCGAGAGCGCGTCGCCCGCGCGTTGTAGCCCGACCGCTGGCTTCGCCAAGCCCTTGGTACAATCTACAAACGCTGGCCTGGCGCCTGCGATCGTCCCGGAGGCGGTCTGAGGGAAGAGTCGAGTTCTGGTCGCCCGCCTGCGCAACCACCCCCACGCGCAGAAGCGCCTGAGGTGGCTCGGGCCGGTGCGTTCATCTCGACTCTGGTTATCGCCGTCCTCGGCGCGGGTGTGTCGCTCCTGGTCTGGCATGCGCTGGAGAAGCAGCAGGCGGACGAGCAGGAGCGCGAGGCGTCGGTGATTGCAGGCGCCCTCGCGCACGTGATCGAGGCTCGGATCGAAGAGCAGGACCTCGGTGCGCTGCGGCGCTGGGCTGGGGCAGCGCCGGCTGCGACCGATTCCAAAGAGTGGCGCGCCAAGGCGGACTTCTTCCTTGCGGACCACCCCGGCTTCAGCGCGATCGCGCGCGTCGAGGACGGTCGCATCGTGGACCTCGCACCAGCCGGGGCTGGGCGTGAGGTTCTACTCGCCCTGGAGCCGAAAACCTCGGAGCTGATGCTGCAGAGCGAGGCGGCGGGTCCGGTGAGCGAAGCGTCCGTAGGCCCGATCCGCTTGTCCGATGGCCGCGTGGTGCTCGTGATTCGGGTCGCCACGCCGAGCTCTGCCAAGGGCGCGAGCATGGCGCTCGCCGTCTTCGTTCCGGAGATCTCGCTCAGCCGCGCGCTCGAGCGGCGCGCGGGTGGATTCGCAATTCGCGTGCTCTGCGGGACCGAGGACGTGTACCGCAATCCGGACGCCAAGCTCGACACCCCCGCGGATCGTTTCTGGGCGGTCGAGAAGGTGCGCCTCAGCGTCGGGCCCGACTGGTCCGTGATGGTGCATGCGAAGGAGCTGGTCTCGGGCCTCGACCGCCGCAGGGCGCCCCTGATCGCGCTGATTGCCGGCTTGCTGATCTCGGCGCTGATCGCCTCGCTCGTCCACGTGAGCCAGATCTCGCGCGCGCGCGCGGCCGCGCTCGCCTCCGGCAATGTCAGTCTGCGCGAACGAATCGACGCGACCGAGCGCGATCAAGTGGAGATCCGGCGCCTGAACGAGGTGCTCGAGGCGCGGGTCACGGAGCGCACCGCCGCCCTGCAAGACACGATCGCCGAGCTCGAGATGTTCAACTATTCAGTGTCGCACGACCTGCGCTCGCCGCTGGGGGCGATCCTCAACTTCGCCGCGATCCTCTCACAGGACTACGGCGAGGCGCTGAATTCGCACGGGCACGAGTACCTGCAGCGCATCTCCTCGAGCGCGACCGCCGTCGTGTCGCTGATGGACGGTCTACTCGCCTTCTCGCGCAGCGGGCGCGAGGAGATCCGCAAGACGCGCGTCAACGTGCAGCGGCTGGTCGAGAGCCTGCGCGACGAACAGCTGGCAGCGAGGGGAGCGAACAGCTGCACGTTCCAGATCGGAGAGCTCCCGCCCGCGTACGCCGACCAGTCGATGCTGCGGTTCATCTTTGCCAACCTGATTTCGAACGCCTGCAAGTTCGTGCGCACGGGCGAATCGCCGCACGTGGAGGTCGGCGGGATGGTCGACGGCAGCGACGTCGTCTATTTCGTTCGCGACAAGGGGATCGGCTTCGACATGCGCTTCGCGGAGAAGCTCTTCGGGGTGTTCGAGCGGCTGCATACCAGTGACGAGTACGATGGTCACGGCGTCGGGCTCGCGATCGTCGCGCGGTTGGTGCGCCGGCACGGCGGCCGCGCCTGGGCGGAGGGTGCGCTCGGCAAGGGAGCGACCTTCTACATCAAATTTCCACTCGAAGGAGGAACCGATGGTAGCCGCGGCGTACTCGATGCCTGATCTCCTGCTCGTCGAAGACAACGCGAACGACATCATGGTCGCGCTGCGCGCGTTCCGTCTTCGCGGCCTCGAGCACCGAGTGAAGGTCCTGCGCGACGGTGCGGAGGCACTGGACTACCTCACCGGTGGGGGCCTCGAAGATGGGGACGAGCCACCGCCTCTGCCGAAAGTGGTTCTGCTGGATCTTCGGATGCCGCGCGTCGATGGACGCGCCGTCCTGCTTCACATGCGGGCCGACGAACGCATGCGCAAAGTACCGGTCGTGATCGTCAGCTCGTCGCAAGCCGAGAGCGACATTCGCGATTGCTACCGGCTGGGTGCGAACAGCTTCGTCGTGAAGAGCGTCGACGCGAAGCGGCCGGGCGAGTACCTCGTCGACGTCGCGCGATATTGGCTGAATCTCAATCGGGTCCCGCACTGAGAGAAGGGGAACCTCGCATGTCCGAGCCCAGAGCCTTGATCGTCGATGACGACGCCAACTTCCGCCGCAGCCTCGAGCTGCTGGTGCAGCGCGAGCATTTCGCGACGCGTACGGCGGGGTCGCTCGAAGAGGCGCGCACGGAGATCGAGACTGGCGCCTTCGACGTGGTCCTGATGGACCTCGGCTTGCCTGACGGCGATGGCCTGGCGTGGCTGCGCGAGCAGGAAGCGGCGTCGGGGACCGAGGTCATCGTCATCACCGGCAGCACCAGCGTCGACGCCGCGATCGGCGCGCTTCGCGCAGGAGCGCTCGACTACCTGACCAAGCCCATCGACCGGGCGCGCCTCAGCACGGCGCTGATGAACGTGGCGCGCACGAAGGAGCTGAAGGCGCAGGTCGGCACCCTGCGCGGCCAGCTTCGCGAGCTCGGGCGCTTTGGCGCCATGGTCGGACGCTCGAAGGCGATGCTCGACGTGTACGACCTGGTCGCGCGCGTGGCGCCGACCGATGCGACGGTCTTGATCACGGGCGAGAGCGGCACGGGAAAGGAGCTCGTCGCGCAGACGATCCATGCGCTGAGCGCGCGCAAGGCGCACGTCCTGCTGCCCGTGAACTGCGGAGCCGTGTCTCCGACGTTGATCGAGAGCGAGCTCTTCGGGCACGAGCGCGGCAGCTTCACCGGCGCCGACAAACAGCGCAAAGGCTACTTCGAGCGAGCCAGCGGCGGGACGCTCTTCCTCGACGAGGTGAGCGAGATGCCGCCCGATCTGCAGGTCAAGCTCCTGCGCGTGCTCGAGACCGGCACGATCGTGCGCGTGGGTGGCACGGAGCCGCTGCGCGTCGACGTTCGCGTCGTGGCAGCGACGAACCGCAATCCCGACGAGGCGGTGAAGGCCGGTCAGCTGCGCGAGGATCTGTACTACCGGCTGAACGTATTTCCGATCCACATGACACCCCTGCGGGAACGGCCCGAGGACATCGAGCTGCTCGCGGACGCCTTCCTCGGTCAGCTGAATCGGGGCGCCGAGACGCCGAAGCGCTGGAGCCGCACGGCCCTGCAGCGGCTGCGCCAGAACCCGTGGACGGGCAACGTGCGCGAGCTCAAGAACGTCGTTCAGCGCGCCTTCATCATGGGTGACGACGAGATCGGGCCCGAAGCCCTGCCGCTCGCGGTGGCCGCGGCCGTCTCCGCGGGCGAACGCCCCTCGATCCAGATCAAGGTGGGCACCAAGATCAGCGACGCGGAGTGCGCGCTGATCCTCGCGACCCTCGAAATGCACCGCGACGACAAGCGCAAGACTGCCGAGACGCTCGGCCTGAGTCTGAAGACGCTCTACAACCGTTTGAACGTCTATGCGGGCACGGGAGTGCTGACACGGAGCCGTGAGAACGGCGAGTCGGCGCCGGCCGCGGCGAGTGCTCCGGACCACGACGCCGACGCAGATTGAACAACCTTCCGTGTAGGCATTCCCGCTAGCGCCCGAAAAGCCGCTGCGGTCCGCGCAGCGCACCCGCCGCCATGGCACGCGCGTTGCTCCCTCTCGATGTCGGGTCGCAACGACCCATGGGAGCCGATCATGACGAAGAATTGGATTCGCTCAGCAAGCCGCACGCTCGCGCTCGTGGCGGCGTCCGGATTCCTGGGCCTCGCATCGCTTGCACACGAAGCGAAGGCCGCCACCACCATGCCAGACGCGTGGATCACCACGAAGGTGAAGCTCGCGCTGATCACGACCGAGGACGTCTCGGCGACGAGAGTCAACGTCGACACGATCGACGGAAGGGTCACGCTGCACGGTATCGTCGGCACGGCCGCCGAGAAGGCGAAGGCCGAGGAGGTCGCTCGCGGCATCAAGGGAACGCGCGACGTGCGCAACCTGTTGCAGATCGTGAAGCCGAGCGCACAGCCCGACATGAAGGTCACGGACTCGGATGTGAAGGACCGCGTCTCAGCCGCTCTGGCGAGGGACGGCGCGCTCGAGAACAGCGACATCGCGGTCGCCTCCGTGAACAAGGGCGTGGTGCTTCTCTCAGGCACCGCGAAGACGTTGAGCGATACCCTGCGCGCGGTCGAGATCGCGGCGCGGGTCGACGGCGTGCGCCGTGTCGCCAGCGAGATCAAGAGCCCGGACGTGATCGGCGATGCCGAGGTCTGGCGTGATGGCAAGTACGATGCGGCGGCCGCGGCGAGCTCGACTGCGCAGGACATGTGGACGACGAGCGCGGTGAAAGTGCGCCTCCTCGCCAGCAGCAAGACGCCTGGCTTCGACATCAACGTCGACACGGATGGTGGTGTAGTGACGCTCTTCGGCATCGTCGACTCGCAGGCCGCCAAGGACGCGGCGGGCGCTGAAGTGCGCAAGGTGGACGGCGTGAAGAGCCTCGTGAACGAGCTCCAGGTCGTCGCGCCGGGCAAGCAGGAGGCGGTGATCGAAAACGACGGGGCGATCGACGATGCGGTGAGCAAGCGCCTCGACGGCAATGAGCGGCTGAAGGGCTCGGCCATCAAGGTAGACGTCAAGAATGGTGTCGTGCACCTCACCGGCTCGGTCGACAACCAGAGCGATCGGATCACCGCACTGACGGTGACTCGTTCGACCATGGGCGTTCGCGGGCTCGTGGACGATCTGAAGATCGTTCTCCCCGCCGTGAGTGCGGACTAGCCGACCGATCAGGCGCGCGTTCGGGCGCAGGTGACTGCGCCGAGTGGCGCGCTGGGCGAGCGGGAGGAGGTTCGAGAGCTAAACGCTCCCGGGCCTCCTTCTGCGTTTTCGACGTGAAGCCGTCGACCTCGAACGCGCCTTGGGAGAGATCGCGCGCGCCCGATCAATCGATCGACGCCGATGTGCCTGGCACGGATCCTGCTCATCCAGGGAGTGTCGAAATGGCCGCCGCGAAAGGGGAGATGATGGCGCGAGAGTCGTCGCGAGAGAAGTTCATGCTGCTGGACCTGATCCACGCGATTCAGGACGAGGCGAAAGACGACCGCGAGGTCGTCGCCACGCTGCAGCATCTGTTGACTCGCGCGTGGCGGGAAGCAGACGCAGGCGCTCGACGAACGACCGGGAAGGGCGCCTGCGGAAGGCGAGTCGAGGCGAGCTTCGATGCTGCCGGGTTCGGCGGCTAGAGAATCTCGGGCTGCCTCGCTGGCGCGACCCGGTCCCGCGAACGTTTCGCGTGCGAAGATCGGACCAGAGAGGTCACCGCGATGACTCATCCGAGGTTCGTGGGAAGCCTGGCCGCGCTGCCGGCGCTTCTGTGGGTCGGAATGGCCATCGATCCCTACGATCGGAACGACTGGCTGCTCGAGAACGCGCTGACCGTGGCTGCGGTCGGCGTGCTTGCCGCGACCTATCGCAAGTTCCCGCTCTCGCGTGTCTCGTACGCGCTGATCTTCGTGTTCCTCTGTCTGCATACGGTCGGCGCGCACTACACCTACTCCAACGTGCCGTACGACCAGTGGTGGAAGGCGCTCACCGGGTCGACGCTCAACGAGCTGCTGGGCTGGAAGCGGAACAATTTCGACCGCGTCGTGCACGTCGCCTACGGCTTGCTGCTCGCGTATCCGATTCGGGAGCTGTTTCTGCGCATCGCGGGCGCGCGCGGGTTCTGGGGCTACTTCCTGCCGCTCGACCTGACGATGTCCAGCTCGATGCTGTACGAGCTGATCGAGTGGATGGCGGCCGCGCTTCTCGGCGGGGACCTCGGCGCCGCGTACCTGGGAACCCAGGGAGACATCTGGGACGCACACAAGGACATGGCGCTCGCGAGCCTGGGTGCGCTGATCGCAATGTGCATCACGGCGTTCGTCAACTCGCGCAGCAAACGCGACTTCGCCTACGAGTGGAACGAGAGTCTGCGCGTCAAGATCCGCAAGCCGTCGGGTGAATAGGCGAGCGCTCGGTGCCTGACTCGAGAGTGACCGCCGGCGCCAGCGTCTCCAGACTTGGAGTTCACTCTCTCCGCTCCCGAGGCGCGCAGCCGCGCCGATTCCCCGAATTCATGCTACCGCGCGTCGCCAGAGTGCCTGCAAATTCAACGCCGCGCAGACCAGATCCCACTCCCGCGGCGTCTCCGCGGCGAGCACCTGCACGATTCGGTTCCGGTCGCGGTCGACCGACGGGCCGTTTTGTAGCCGCAGCTTCTGCTCGGCCTCCGCCGCGGACTGACATCGCGTCAGCCCCGAGCGCGCCATGGTCCGCTTCTTGCTCCCTGATCTCGCCGTGTTCTTCAAATCACCTCGCGTCCTCGTGTGCCTGCTCGCGATCGGCTGCACGGGCTTGCCCGAGCTCGGCGGCCCGATACCGCACCTGCGGCCGGAGAGCCCGCGCGTGCTGACGCCGCGCGGGGAGCTCTCGGAGGCGCGCGGCGAAGCGCTGCTGGAGCGGCAGGACAAGAAGGGAGAGCCGACCCTTCTCGACCGCCACCTCGCCACGCTGCAGCGGATCAGCAGCACGCCCTTGGTCGCGGGCAACGCAGCGCGTCTCCTCGTCGATGGTCCCATCAGCTATGAGGTCATCTTCCGCGCGATCGGCGGCGCACGCGATCACGTGAACATCGAGACGTACATTCTCGAAGGCGACGAAGTCGGCGAGAAGCTCTCGGCGCTGCTCGTCGAGAAGCAGTCGCAGGGCGTACAAGTGAATCTCCTGTACGACGCAGTCGGATCGATCGGAACCTCCGCAGAGTTCTTCGACCGAATGCGCGCCGGCGGAATCCACGTCTGCGAGTTCAATCCGATCCTGCCCAGCCGCGGACGCCTCGGCGATCCGAACCAGCGCGACCACCGCAAGCAGGTAGTCGTCGACGGACGCGTGGCGATCAGCGGCGGGATCAACTTCAGCAGCGTCTACTCGAGTGGCTCGGCGATCGGTCGGCGCAGGAAGCCGGCGAGCGCCACCAGCGGCTGGCGTGACACCAACATCGAGCTCCGAGGTCCGGCGGTGAGAGAGTTCCAGGAGCTCTTCATGGCGAGCTGGGAAAAGCAGAACTGCACGCCGCTCGTCGCGCGCGACTACTTTCCGATGCTCTCGAACCAGGGCGACAAGGTCGTCCGCGTGGTCGGGTCGAGCTCCGACGACGAGCGGGGCCTGATGTATCTGGTGCTGCTCTCGGCGATCCGGGAGTCGCGTCAGAGCGTGTGCATCACCATGGCCTACTTCGTGCCCGACGCCGAGATCCGGGTTGCGCTGGAGGACGCCGCCCGCAGAGGGGTCGACGTCGTGCTGATCCTCCCCGGCTTCAGCGATTGGTGGGTCGTGTTTCACGCCGGGCGCTCGTACTACGGGGCGCTGCTGTCGGCGGGCGTCCACATCTACGAGCTGCGAGGCGCGCTGCTGCACGCCAAGACGGCCGTCATCGACGACGTCTGGTCGACAGTCGGGTCGACGAATCTGGACTGGCGCAGCTTTGTGTACAACGACGAGCTGAACACGATCGTCCTCGGCCAAGAGTTCGCACGGGCGACAACGAAGATGTTCGAAGCCGATCTTCGGGACGCCACGCGCATCGACCCCGTGCGCTGGGAGGACAGACCCGTTGGCGACTGGCTGAAGGAACGCGCGGCGAGGCTGCTCGCGTCCTGGCTCTAGCGCTAGTGTCCCGAGCCCGAAGTTCCGAAGCGATTCTCGCGGTCGAGGCGCCACGCTCGCAAGGCGCCGCCAGCGGCCCGCGGGCTGCTGGCCCGCGGGGGGCGAGGCGAATCCGTAGATTCGTCGAGCGAGTGCAACGCCGCGAGCGTGGATGCGTCCGCCGCCGAGAACGCGCGGGAATTTCGGGTTCGGGACACTGGAGTCCGCCCGGGATTCAGGTCGCTTGGTACAAAGCTCCGCAAGAGAGACTCGCTCGAGGCCGCACGAGCGACCGCAACAGAGCCGAGCGCGGCACGACGCTTGCTCTCTGCGAGGGCATGAACACTCCAAGCAATCCCTGGAAGACGGCACTCATCGCTGCGGCCATTGGAATTCCCGCCGTCGCGATCGCCTACGCAGGCGGATCGCGGCTGCTCGGAACCGCGCCAGCCGAGGATCCGTCTTCGAGGCGGTCGGTCGCTCTTGACGAATCGGGCCCGAGTCCCGCGATCGTCGAAGACTGCAATCGTTACGCAGCGCGAGCGCGCGACGGAATGCGCATCGCGAAAAGCGGCGCGATCGGCGGAGTCGTGGGTGCGGGCGTCGGAGCCGCGGGCGGCGCGATCGCCGACGGCGGGAAGGGCGCTGGGAAGGGCGCGGGAATCGGCGCACTGGTTGGCGTCACAGCCGGCGCGCTCTACGGACTCAACGAGGAAAACCGCAAGTCGGATGCAGCGCGCGAAGCGTACGCCGATTGCATCGCCCGCGGCGGGCAGTAGCTCGGCCACGAATCCGATCGCGCGGCCCGCAACCCAAGGAGCAAGGCCATGGCTGGAACACGAGACGCGGTGAAGGGCAAGATCAAGGAGGCGACCGGCATCTTGATCGGCGACAAAGAGCTCGAGCGCGAAGGCAAGATCGACAAGGCCGTCGGCGCGGTGAAGGGAACCGTCGCGAAGGTCGTGGACAAGCTGCGCGATGCTGTCGTCCCGGCCAGACGTCCTGCAAAGCGACGCGCGAAGTAGCCCGCGGCTAGAAGCGGTCTCAAGAACCCGCTCCCGTCGCCGGGCACGCGTCCTCGGCCCGACCTCGTCGTTGCGAGAGCTCGCCTGATCTCCGAGACACGCCTGCGCTCTCGCGCCTCGATCTCGGTCCTGGCGGCCGTCGTGCTCGTCACGGTCGCGTTGTCGCTGGGCCAGGCGTTCCTCATTCCGTTCGCGCTCGCGATCCTGCTCGCGTTCCTGCTCGCCCCGCTATCGGCGCGGCTGGAGCGCCTCGGGCTCGGCCGCACCTCCGCGGTAGTCTGCGTGTGAGTGGCGATCGGTCTGCTCACGCGCGGAGTCGGATGGATGGCCGCGCGCGAGCTGTCCTCGCTCGTCGTCGAGGCTCCGACCTATCGCGAGAACCTGCTCCAGAAGATCGCCACGCTGCGCGGACCGCTCGGCTCCGTGGGCCGCGCGGCCGACGCCGTGAGCGACCTCGGAGCCGAGCTCGACAAGCCGACGCCGGGCGAGAATCACGAGCGGGTTGCCGCGAAGGTGGAGGTGGTTGCGCGCTCGCCCTTGCTCGAGCGACTCGCGGGGATCGTCAGCCCGGTCGCCGACGTGCTCGGCGCCGCCGCGATCGTAGCCGTATTGGCGGTGTTCATGCTCTTGCAGCGCGAGGACCTGCGTGACCGCGTCATTCGGTTGATCGGGAATCGCGATCTCACGCTCACGACCACACGGCACTCGACGACGCTGGGCAAGAGCACGCGGATGCTACAGAGCAGCGCGAGTGAGATACCGACGGCGAGCCAGGCCCGCCGTGAGAGAGGCCACATCGTGACTCCCGAGCGGAGCCGGCCAGGTCGTGCAGGGGGCGTGCCGCCGCGACGCCCGCGCTTCGGCTAGACGAAGCGCGCGAGCTGGAACGCCAGGCTGATGCCTTCGGTGATGTCGGCGGCGCGCAGCGGCAGTGAGAGCAGCGCGCGGCGCGAGAGCCAGCGCCGGGCCGCGGCCTCGGGCAGGCCGACGAGGATGGCCTCGAGCTTGTGCGCGTCGAGCAGCTCGAGCAGACGCAGCAGGCCCGTGGCCTCGAGCTCGTCGATGTGCGCGCCGGTCAGGTCGAGCACGATCACCCGAAGCGCGCCCGGCCCGATGTCGCCGAGGATCGTCTCGATGGCCTCGCCCGAGTCACTCGCGCCCGAGTAGGGCAGGACCATCACGGGGCCCCAGACGTGGACGGCGGGTGAGAGCGGATCGAAGGCGCCCATCATCGTGCCCTCGGCTTCGTCGACGCTCTCGGAGAGCTTGGCGAGCGCCGCGTGGCGCATCGCATCGAAATCGACATACGCGAGCAGGGTCGCAGCCCACGGGTCGCGCGCGGCGAGCCACGCGCCGGCGGGGCGCGCCTCGAACTCGCAAGCCTCGCCGCCGTGCGCCACACACGCGCGCTCGCGCACGAGCTGGAACTCACCGAGCAGCGCCGAATACCAGCCCGAGCAGTAGCCGGCGCTCACATGACAGACGGGCTCCGCCTCGGCGCCGAACTCGCGCAGGTGGAGCGCCGCCTCGATCGAATCCGGAAGCACGCCCGAAAAGCCGCGGTCGACGCGCATCTGCCCGGCCTGGAAGAGCAGCGGCAGCCCCGGTCCCGCGTGCGCGGGCACGCCGCCCAGCGTCGCGCCGAAGCGGCGCGCGACGCGCAGGCCGTCGAGCAGCCCCTGCGCGAGACCGATGCCGTAGAGGATGCCGCCGGCGTACGGCCGGCCGACCGACTCGAACGCGTTGCGGCGCAGCCGCGCGAGCTCGGCGGGGTTCTCGAAGGCGCCGCGCGGCTCGAGCGGCACCTCGATGCCGTCGGCGTCTTCGTCGTGCGCGCGGCTCACCGGGGCTCCCAGACGCCGGCCACGAACGCCTCGATGTCGAACTTGGAGGCGGTCTCGAGGAATGCCTCCTCCTCGCGCTCGGCGATGCGGATGAACGCGTCGGCGACGTCGGGGTCGAACTGCGTGCCGCGGAACGACTCGATCTCCTCGATCACGCGCTCGAGCGGCAGCGCCTTGCGATA
>Ga0210377_10000595_pt1 | contig 34614 bp, 33 predicted proteins | sample PLM4_65_b1redo_FD_155480 | JGI IMG/M metagenome (GOLD analysis project Ga0210377, IMG submission 155480) | Groundwater sediment microbial communities from an aquifer in East River, Colorado, USA - PLM4_65_b1 redo | ecosystem: Environmental > Terrestrial > Soil > Riparian zone | place: USA: East... | reverse complement strand
CCCGACCATCTCCCTCACCGGGCTGTTCGGCGGCGCCAGCCACGAGCTGTCCGATCTGGGCACCGCCGATGCGCGTGTCTGGTCGGTCGCGGCCGGACTGTTCCAGCCGATCTTCCAGGGCGGCCGGATACGACGCAACTACGACGCCGCCAAGGCGCGCTACGAGGAGGCGCTGGCGGTGTACCAGAGATCGGCGGTCAACGCCTTCCGCGAGGTCGCCGACGCGCTCGTGACCATCGAGAAGCTCGATGGCGTACGGCTGGAGCGGGAAAGCGGCGTTGAGGCCCTCAGGGACGCCACCGAGCTGGCGCGCAGGCGCTACAACGCCGGCCTGTCGAACTACCTCGAGGTTCTGATCGCCGATCAATACCTGTTCGATGCCGAGATCCTCCTCGCGCGCACCCGTGGCGACCAGTTCGATGCCCTGGTGGTGCTCTATCGCACCCTGGGAGGCGGCTGGGCGCCGGAGGTGGAGGGGACGCCCGGCGCCAACCCGACCGACATCGCACCGCCCGACACCGCGCCGCCAGAGGCCAGCCAGCCCGCCGAGCCCCGGTAGCCCGGCGTCTTGCCATAAGAGCATCGCACGGCGCCACGTGCCGCCCCGTTCAAGCCGTAACGGCATCCCCCGTGCCGCAAGGCGGAACGCGGCTTGCTCGCGAGGCCGGCCGGCGAGGACAATGTCGCCGCAGCATTGCCATGGGCGGCGGCACCCGCATCTCCACCCGCCGCCCGACGGAGCCGCCATGATCCCCGTGGTCAACATCCTCAGCGACGAAGAAGTCCGCCTGCTGCACACCCGGGCGCTCGATGTGCTCGAGAATGTCGGCATCCGCTACGAGAGCCGCCGCTGTCTCGACATCCTCGAAGCCGCCGGGCAGAAGGTCGACCACGACAGCGGCATCGCCTGGATCAAGCCCGACCTGGTGGAGCGCTGTATCAAGCTGACGCCGCGCGTCATCACCATGGGGGCGCGCGACCCGCGCTACGAGTTCCGGACCGACGGCAAGGTCTTCCGCGTCTCGACCAACGGCCAGGCGACCTTCACCCAGGATCACCGCACGGATGTGCGGCGACCCGGCACCGTGCGCGATCTGCGCGAGTCGACCAAGGTCGGGCATCACCTCGAGGTCATCGACTTCATCTGGCCGATGGTGGTGCCGTCCGACGTGCCGGGCCCGAGCCGGGCGCTGCACGAGATGTACCACTCGTTCGCGACCACCACCAAGCACATCCAGCACGAGCTGCAGCTGCCGGAGCATGTGCCGTTCGCGCTCGAGATGCTCGGTGTCCTGTGCGGCGACCGCGCGGAGCTGCGGGCGCGGCCGCCCTTCTCGGTGGTCGCATGCACGGTGTCGCCGTTGCAGCACGAGCCGAAGATGGCCGACCTGTGCGTCGATCTCGCGCAGGCGGGGATCCCGATCGTCCTGTGGCCGATGCCGCTCACCGGGGCCACGGCACCGGTCACCACCGCCGGCACCTGTCTCATGAGCATCATCGAGTTCCTGTCCGGTGTCGTGCTGTACCAGACGGCGGCGCCGGGATGCCCGCTGATCTATCCGCTCGGGCCCGAGATCCTCGACATGAAGTCGGGGATGGCGTCGTGCGGCGCGCCCGAGATCGCCCTGTTCAACCTGGTGCTGGGGCAGATGGCGCGGCACTACGAGGTGCCGTCGCTCGGTGTCGGCCTGAACTGCGACGCCAAGGTGGCGGGGATCCAGGCGGCCTACGAATCGATGGAGACCGGTCTCGCCGCCGCCCTCGCGGGCGCCGACATGCTCGAGGGGATCGGCATCCTCGACGACAACAACGTGCTGTCGCTCAACCAGATGATCATCGACGCCGAGATCGCCAGCATGGTGAAGCGGATCCGCGGCGGTGTCGAGGTCACCGAGCGGTCGCTGATGGCCCACCTGGTGGTGAAGGCCGGCCCGGGACAGCACTTCCTCGGCTTCAAGGAGACCCTCGAGGGGCTGCGCAAGGGGGAAGTCTTCTTTCCGAAGTACGGCTACCGCGGCTCGTACGACAAGTACTTCGCGGCCGGCGAGAGCGAGCTCGAGCGCGCCCGCGCCGAGGTCGAGCGCATCCTGGCGCTGCCGGACCTCGATCCGCTGTCGCCCGAGGTCGACCGCGAGCTGCGCCGCATCCTCGCGGCCGCCGACAAGGCCTGCGAAGACGCCGCCTGAGGTGGCGCTCACCGCAACCCTCTACGGCTTCGACACCCGGCTGTCCGACATCGACCGCGGTGTGTACGAGAACTTCAACGCGCGGCTGGCGTGCCAGCCCTCCGAGACCGTCGAGTACATGCTCACCCGGTACCTGGCCTACTGCCTCGAGTACACCGAAGGGATCGCCTTCACGGAGGGGGTGGCGTCAGGCGACGAGCCGGCGGTGCTGGTGCGCGACCCGACCGGCCGCATCACGACCTGGATCGAGGTGGGTCTGCCGGATGCCGATCGCCTGCACCGTGGCAGCAAGCGCGCCGACCGGGCCGCCCTGTACACCCACCGCAACGTCGCCCAGGTGATCGCCGAGCTGAGCGGCAAAGGCATCCACCGCGCCGCGGAGGTCCTGGTCTACGAGTTCGGCAGGGGCTTCATCGCGGCGCTCGCGGCGGTGGTCGAGCGGCGCAACGAGGTGGCGCTCTCGGTGACCGAGCGCCAGCTCTACATGGATGTCAACGGGCGCGCCTTCGAGACCACGATCACGGCGCACCGCATCGACTAGGACACTAGGCGCCGCCGGTCTTCTTGTTCGCCTCGGCCATGTAGGTCTCCATCTGCTGCGGCGTGAGGACGCCGCGCAGCCGGGCGTCGGTCGCCTGCTGCACCTTCTGAAGCTCGGCATCCATCGGCCGCGCCGCGGCGGCGCCACCCTGCGAGTCGGCGTGCATCGTGAGGACCTGCAGCTGCTGGTCGAAATGGTCGGCGACGATCGGGCGGATTTTCTCGACCTGCGGGTCGTCGAGGCCGAGCGTCCGGCGATACCAGCCGAGCCGCGCCTCGATGAAGTCCTTGCGGATCTCGCTATCCACCTGATGCCGCAGGACGAGGAACTCCTTCTTCTGCGCATCGTTCAGGATCGGGTCGAGATTGTGTTTGAACGCCTCGCGCGCCTCGCGGAATTGGGTGATGAGCGCGGAGCCGGTCTCGACCCCGTGGCCCGTGTAGCTGTCGAACAGGGCGCGCAGCTTCGGCAGGTAGGCGGTCAGCAGCGGCTTGATCTGCGCCACCTGCGCATCGCTGAGCTGCAGCTGCGGCTTGACGGCCCCGAGCGCGAGCTCGGCCTGATGGGCCCAGTCGATGGTGTTGCCCGCGGCGGCCGGCGCCGCGGTCGCGTCGGGGGCGGCCGCGAAGGCCGGGAGCGAAAGCAGGAGACAGGCCGCAACAAGCAGGGTGCGCATCGTTACCTCCGGGGAATCGGTCCGAGTACGGGCGAAGAATAGACGAGGGGCGCGGGATGGGCAAGTGCGGGCGTCGAGCCGGCCGGCCCGGGGTGCCGGCGCGGTCGCCGATTATCGATGCGGGGAAAAAGAAAGCCGCCGCCCGGGACGGTTGCCCGGGCGGCGGCCTGAGAGGTTTACCAGCGCCAGCCGAACTGTACCGGCACCCAGGCGGCGGTCTGCTGGGTGTCGAGCCACTGATAGCTGGTCTCGATATAGAACTGCGAGCCACCCTGGAGCTCGAAGGTGACTCCCACGCCTGCGTTCAGGCCCCACTCCCAACTGCTTTCGTCGCGGATCTCGTACTCACCGGTGACGGTGACCGGGTAGCAGTAATACCAGTCGCAATAGATGGTATTGTAGGTATCGTAGTTGCCCAGGTCGGCGTACAGATAGTAGACGCCGACACCGCCGGTCAGGTAGAAGCCGACCGACCCGCTCGATTCCGGCTCCCACAGGACGTTGAACGTCGTCCCGATCGACTGTGCGTCGCCGTCATCGGGTCGCTGGATCCCGGGCAGCGTATCGTTTGTGTCGACCCCATCGAGGAAGTCGTCCGACACATCCCACCAGTCCCAGGCCAGGTCGAGCCTGAAGCCGATCGGCTTCTTCGACGGGTAGAAAGTCGCGCCACCATTGATCCGCCAACCGGTGTCTATGACGTCGCCGATGTCACCGGTGGGGATGCTGACGCCACCCCCGATGTGCGCCTTGACCTCTTCCATCGCGGACGCCATGCCCGGCACCGCGAGTGCCATTGCGGCCACGAACAGGGCCGATACCGCAAGGGTGGTCTTCTTCATGACTTGTCTCCTGTCAGTCGGGAGCGTCCCAAGGATGGGCGACTATCGCACAGCCCCGCGCCGGCCCGCAAGCGGGGTCAGCGGGCGGTGGCGCCGCCACAGGACGACCCGGCGCCGGCGGTGCAGCCGTAACAGTGGTTCCCGGTGACGATGCGGCGGCGATCGAGGCGCGCCGGGTCGAAGTCGCGCACGTGCCCCGGGGCGCCGTGATCGAGCGGCAGGTCGAGCATCTGGTTGAAGTCGCAGTCGTACAACCGCCCGTCCCAGCCGACCGACAGCGTGTGGCGGCACATCACGCCGGCGGCGGCGCCGGGATTGAAGGCGTCGACGAGGCGCCGCATGTACCCCTCGTAGTTGCCCGACTCGAGGAGGAACTCGAGGAAGCGACTGATCGGCATGTTGGTGATCGTGTGCAGGCGGTTGAAGACCACGCCATGATCGCGCCGCAGATGATCGCGGAACAACCCCTCCTGCGCCGCCTGCGCTGGCGGCAGGAAGGCGCCGACCGGGTTGGTCACCAGCGTCAGCACGAGTCCCGATCCGTCGCGCCCGTAGCCGAGGCCGTTCAGAAGCCGCAGCGCCTCGATCGAGCGCGCGAACACCCCGTCGCCGCGCTGGGCGTCGGTCGGCGCGGCGGCGAAGGACGGCAGCGACGCGACCACCTCGACTCCGTGGCGCGCCAGGAACGCGCCCAGGTCGGCCTGCGCGGGGAGCAGCAGCACCGACAGGTTGCAGCGGTCCATGACATGGCGTCCGAGACGGCGCGACTCCTCGACGAGCCGGCGGAAATTCGGATTCAGCTCGGGCGCCCCGCCGGTGATGTCGACCGTCGGGATGGCGGTGCGCGCGAGCGCCGCCATGCAGGCCTCGGCGGTGGCGCGCGTCATCGACTCGGCGCGGTCGGGCCCGGCGTCGACATGGCAGTGCCGGCAGGTCTGGTTGCACAACCGGCCGACATTGATCTGGAACACCGTGATCCCGGTCGCGGCGAGCGGGTGCAGCCCGGCGCCGCCGAGCGCCGCGTCGAAGCGCGGCACGACGCCGGGCGCCTCGAGCAGGCACACCTGCTCCCGGGTCGAGGCCAGTGCGCTGCCGCGCGCCCGCAGGCTCTTCATCGGCGGCGCCATCGTCACATCGAGAGCTTTTTCGCCACGTTACGCATCTGCACGCCGTGCACGAGCGACGCGCCGCCGCGGATGGCGCAGGCGACATGCACCGCCTCGGTCATCTCCTCGACGTTCGACCCCTTCTCCAGGCACGCCTGGGTGTAGGCGTCGATGCAGTAGGGACACTGCACCGCGTGCGCCACGCCGAGCGCGATGAGCGCCTTCTCGCGCGCGGTCAGGGCGCCCTCGGCGAAGACCGCGTTGTAGTAGGTCATGAACTTCTCCCACAGGTCCTTGTTGCCCTGTCCCATGTCGGCGAAATGGCCGAGGTCCTGCGGGTGGTAGTAGGTGTCCATGGTCGCTCCCCCGGGTTTGGCCGCGGGCCGGGCCCCGGCAACGCGGCGATGGCCCAGACTAGCACCGCGGGCGCCGGGGCGTCGATCCGACCTACGGGATCAGGATCGACGAGCCGGTGGTTTGCCGTGACTCGAGCGCCCGGTGCGCCTCGGCGGCCTCGGCGAGGGGCCAGGTCTGGCGCACCTCGATGCGCACGGCACCCGCGCGCACCACTTCGAACAGCGCGGCGGCGCTTGCCAACAGCTCGTCGCGGCTGGCGGTGTAGTCCATGAGCGTCGGCCGGGTCAGGTAGAGCGAGCCCTTGCGCGACAGCACCAGCGGGTCGAAGGCCGGCGGCGCGCCCGAGGCGTTGCCGAAGCTCACCAGCATGCCGCGGCGCGCCAGCGCGTCGAGCGAGGCGTCGAAGGTCGCCCTGCCCACCGAATCGTAGACGACCGGCACACCGCGGCCCGATGTGATCTCCCGCACCCGCGGGGCGATTGCCTCGCGCGTGGAGACGATCACGTGGGCGCAGCCGTGAGCGCGTGCCAGCGCCGCCTTGTCGTCGCTGCCGGCGGTGCCGATGACGGTGACGCCGAGATGCTTCAGCCACTGCGTGGCGATCAGCCCGACGCCGCCGGCGGCGGCGTGGAACAGCACCGTCATCCCCGCCTCGACCCGGAAGACCCGCCGGATCAGGTACTCGACCGTCATCCCCTTGAGCAGCATCGCCGCCGCCGTGCGGTCGTCGATGTCGTCGGGGAGCGGCACCAGCCGCTCGACCGCGACCAGGCGCGCTCCGGCGTACGACCCCGGCGGACCGGCGGCGGCGTACGCCACCCGCCGTCCCGGCGCCACCACGGTCACTCCGGGGCCGACCGCCTCGACCACGCCGGCCGCCTCGCTGCCCAGCCCGTGCGGCAGGGAGGCCAGGGGATAGAGACCCGAGCGATGGTAGGTGTCGATGAAGTTGACGCCGATGGCGGTGTGGCGGACGAGGGCCTGGCCCGGGCCGGGCGTGCCGGGATCGATGTCCTCCAGCCGCATGACCTCCGGGCCGCCGGTCGCATGGATGCGGATCGCGCGTGTCATCGGATGTTCTCCTCGTGGGAGCGCGTGTCAGGCCACGAAGGTGCCGCCGGGGGCGAGCGCCGCCGGGTCGATCCCGAGCGCCCGCAGGCCGCCCTCCCACATCGCCGCCGGATCGGCATCGAGTGCCAACGCCACATCGACCGGCCCGGTGAGCCAGGCCCCTTCGGAGATCTCGGTCGTCAACTGGTCGGGGCCCCAGCCGGCATAGCCGAGGCAGATGGCGAACCGGGCCCGCGGCAGGGCGCAGAGACGGCCGAGCGTGCCGAGCGACAGGCTGATGCCGAGGCCGTCGGCGATGCGGCGCCCGTCGGGGTCGGCGTGCTCGTCGCCGTAGAGGACAAAGCCGCGCTGCGGATCGACCGGGCCGCCGCGCCGGACCTTCCTCCCCGGATCGCCGGCGAAGGCGATCTGCTGCTCGCGACACAGGGCCGCGATCGGGACCGCGGTCTCGTGGTTGAGCACGATCCCGAACGACCCCTCCTCGGTGTGGTCGACGAGCAGCACGACCGACTGGACGAAGTTCGGATCGAGGAGCTGCGGCACCGCAAAAAGGAAGCCGGGGGCCAGCCTGTCGTCCATGTCGACATCATGGCACGAATGGCGGCCCGGCGGGCGCGTGGGGCGGCGGTTGACGGGAAGCCCCAGGGTGGCCCTACAATGACGGCCAAAGACCATCCGGCCCGGCACCCGGAGCAGGCAGTCCATCGCGCAGGGGGAAGAGCGACGTCCCGGTGCGCGCCCGGCCGGACGTCACTCGCGCAGGCCGCCTGATGGCCGCTGGAACAGAGCGCACCCGGAAGCGAAGACGCACGAAAGGGGCGCGGCGAACCGCGTCACCGGATCGCCTGGCGAACTCCCTGCTTCTCCTGCGCTCGATCGTCGAGAACATCCCCGACATGATCTTCGTCAAGGACGCCAGGGACCTGCGCTTCGTGCTGTTCAACAAGGCGGGCGAGGACCTTCTGGGCTACGCGCGCGCGGATCTCATCGGCAGGAGCGACAACGACTTCTTCACCCGCGAGGAAGCCGGGTTCTTCATCAAGATGGACCGTGAAGTCCTGCAACGCGGGACGCTCCTCGACATACCGGAAGAGCCGATCCATACGCGCACGCGGGGGATACGGATGCTCCACACGAAGAAGATCCCGATCCTCGACGACGCGGGACGACCCCGGTTCCTCCTGGGGATTTCGGAGGACATCACGGAGCAGAAGCGGCTCGAGAAGGAGGTTCTCAACATCAGCGAGCGCGAGCATCGACGGATCGGGCAGGAACTGCACGACGGCCTCGGTCAGCAGCTGGCGGGGATCGCCTTTCTGGCCGAGGCGCTCGCCGCCAGGCTGAGCGACAGGAAGATCCCCGAGTCCGATGAAGCCGCCCGGGTGGCGGGCGCGGTCAGCCAGGCCGTCACTCAGACACGGGACCTGGCGCGGCTCCTTTACCCCGTGGAATTGGAATCGCACGGTCTGACGTCGGCGCTCCAGGAGCTGGCGTCCCATACCCGCAAGATGTTCGCGGTCGAGTGTGACTTCCTGTGCCCCGGTCCGGTGCCGCGCCAGGAGAAGGAGGTCGAAGGCCATCTCTTCCGCATCGCCCAGGAAGGAGTTTCGAACGCCGTTCGACACAGCCGGGCCCGGCGGATTGTCGTCGAGCTGACGGGCGACGACCGCCGGGTTGTTCTCAAAGTCATGGATGACGGTCGCGGATTCCCCGTCAAGCGGAAGGTCGCTCCAAGCGGCATGGGCATGGCCATCATGAGATACAGAGCCAGGATGATGAAGGGGACGATCGATTTCCAGCGGGGAGCGCTGGGCGGCGCCATGGTCCTGTGCGCCGTGCCGTCCTCCCCCGTTGAATCCCCCCCGTGAGGCACTCCGCGAGGTCGCGTCCCCCGCGGCCTTGACCGCGGCCTCGAGGGGTGATGTACTGACTTCGCATCGTCCGTCGGCGGCAGCACCTGTTCGCGAAGCCCGCCGCCGGGCGATGGCGGAGTCGACGGTGTCGTACCTCGCAGTCAGGCGGCGCGCAGCGGTTCCGAGGCTCCTCCGGGTTGCACTCGCGCCGCTTCTCGCGCTTGTCTTCCTCCTCTCCACCCCGGCCGCCGGCCTGGAGATCCTGTTCCAGCCGGCCTGTCGGATGGCGTGCGCCGGCACCGCCTGGTGCTGCTGCAAACCGGGAGGGGCGAAACGGCCGGCCGCCGGGACCGCGGCCGCCGGGGCGACGGCGCGCTCCGCGATGCCACGGCTGGAGGCTGCCGGCCGCGCGCGCCACTGTCCCGCCGGATGCGCGGCCATCACGTTCGGTCCCGGCGCTCCACCCTCCGCGCCGGCCGGCCGGCCGGTCCGTATCGCTCCGGCGCCGATCGCGGGCCTCGGCCTGCGGCCTGAACCCGAAGCGCAGGGTGTCGCGGCCCCCGCCCGGCTGACCCTCCCGCGCGCCCCTCCTCTTCTCCCCGTCGGCGCCTGAGAGCCGACCCGGCGACGGCAGTTGCCGTGGCCCGCGGCTGTCGTCGATGTGCCGGGGTCCCAAGTCGCAATCCGTCCGCGCCGGTGCGTCGGGATGGGTGCGGCCGGGGCCGAGACGGCCGGGAAGGGAAAAGCACGATGCGAACCGGTGGAGTTTGCGAACGGAAGAACCGGCGGTGGCCGGCGATCATCGCCGCCGCGGCGCTTCTGGCGGCGTGGCCCCGCGCGGTGACGCGCGCCGGGAGCGACGATCCGGCGCCGCCTGCCGACGCCGCGGCCGGAGCGGCGCCGGAGGCGTCCATCGAAGAGCACGTCACGGTGAGCGCCCCGCGTCCCGAATTCGAGACGGAAGCACCGGAGCGCGAGACCTATACCTCCGGACGGCTGGCGAACATGTCGCTGGCCTTCGCGACCGTTCCCGGGGTGTCGGGCGTCCGCCGTTCGCAGAACGGCTACGAGCCGGTCATCCGCGGCCTCGGCTGGGAGCGCGTCCAGACACAGGTCAACGGCATGCCCTTGCAGGGGGCGTGCGCCGCGCGCATGGACCCGCCCGCCACGATCCTGAACGGCGACGTGGCCGCCGCCGCGACGGTGGTGAAGGGACTCGCCTCGGTGACCCTTGGCCCGGGCGGCAGCGGCGGGCGCCTCGTGGTCTCGACCGATCGCGGACCCGCGGCGATGACCGGGACCGAGTTCACGCCGTGGGTCCGCATGGCCTGGGATGAGAGCCGCGCGGGGTACACGGGCGGCGCCGGGGTCCAGGGCCGGGCCGGCCGGCTCGACTTCGGCGCCGGCCTGCAGACCCTGAGCATGAACGACTACGCGTCCGCCGACGGGATCGTCGTGCCGGCGGGACAGGACGAGCAGGGCGGCTGGGCCAACCTCGGGGTCCGGCTGGCCGAGAACCAGCGTCTGAACATCGACGCGATGCTGCGCCGCGGCGACGTAAGCGACTACCCGTCGCTGTCGATGGACACCGACTGGGATCGGGACCAGGTCTACAGTCTCGCCTGGCGCCTCATCCCGCCCTCATCCGACCGCCTGATCGCCGTCGAGGCGCGCGCCGGTCTCGGGCAGATCGATCACCAGATGAGCAACCGGCTCAAATCGAACTTCCCGATGGTGCAGTCGGAGAGCCGGTCGTACGCCGATACCACCGCGGCGGGTGTCCTGGTGCGCGGGCGGCTCGGCGCGGCGACGACCTGGGCCGCCGGTATCGACGCGCTCGGCGTCGGCAAGGACTCCCGGCGCGAGTCGTACATGACGAGCACCGGGATGACGACGCGCGATCACCTCTGGCCCGACACGTCGCAGACCTGCGTGGGGGCCTTCTTCGAGGAGACGCTCCTGCCGGGAGAGGGCTGGCGCGTGCGCCTCGGCGGCCGCTATGACCTCGTCGACAGCGACGCCGCCGCGGCCGACGACCCGAGCCTGGGCGGCCGGACGGTGCGCCAGAACTACGTCTACTTCTACGGCCCCGATGCGGCCGTGACCTCGAAGCGCGAGGGGCTCGTCACCGCCAACGTGGCGGTCGGTCGCGACCTCAGCAGCCGGGTCGGCATCGAAGGCGGGGTCGGGCTGGTGTCGCGCGCCGCCGGGGTCACCGAACGCTACTTCGCGTTCGCCAACGCGCCCGGCGGCTACGTGGTGGGGGACCCGGCGCTCGAGGCGGAGCGCAAGTACGAAGCCAATATCGGAGCGACGTTCAACGGCCGCATCGCGAGCGGCGCGGCGTCGATCTTCTATTACGACTTCGGCGACTACATCCATCAGTATGTGCTGGCGCGCGCCGATGTGAACGGCGACGGGACGACCGACGTCATCCGCGGGTTCGAGAACATCCCGGCGTCGTTCGTCGGCGGGGAGGCGGAATTGACGCTGCAGCCGGCGCCCGGGGTGACTGTTCCCCTGGCGGTCATGTACGTGCGGGCCCGTGACGACGTCACGGGCGCGCCGCTCGCCGAGATCCCGCCGCTCGAAGGACGTGCCTCGGTGCTCTGGACCATTCCGGGAGCGGCCGGTGTCCGCTTCGACATCGGCGGCCGCTTCGTCGCCGCCCAGAACCGCGTCGACGCGACCTTCGGTGAGAACACGACGCCCGGATTCTCGGTCTGGCACCTGCGCGGCTGGTGGGAGTTCCGCCCGGGCGCCTACCTCGAAGCCGGGGTCGAGAATCTCTTCGACAAGGAGTACAACGAGCACCTGACGCGCGAGGCAGCGCTCGCCGCGGGCGATCTGGCGGCCGGCGACGAAATCCCCCAGGCGGGACGTTCGCTGTTCGCGGCGCTTCGGGTTGATTTCTGAGAGCGCCGGGCGACGCCCCGCGCACCGTTCAGGCGTCGCGGTCGTCGTCCGGCGAGCCCATCTCGCGCAGGATGCGGCCGGCGTCGCGCAGGAAGAAGACGAACACGATACCCGCACCGATGGTGAGCACGACGACGGCCGCCCAGGTGCCGATGTCGTAGATGGTCATGCGCCGACCTCCACGGCCGCGTCGGGGTCGTGCACGTCGCGGCCGATCGCCTGCCCCGCGAGGAAGCCCGCGAACGACGCCGGCAGGCTGAACAGCAGGGCGTACTCCTGCCAGATCTCGATCGCACCCGCGCCGATCGCCAGGCTCCAGATGTAGGTCTCGTACTCCTCGTTCCAGACGCCGCACTGCCGCACGAGCAGGTAGAAGGACACGGCGCCCGTGAGCCCAGCGGCGCCCGCCAGGATCCCGGCGAGCTTCTTCTTGGCCCCGGGCCAGAACAGCCCGGTCATGATCGGCACGAACACGGTCGAGGTCAGAATCGTCGACATGAAGACCCACAACGCCAGCAGGCGGCCGAACATGAACGCCAGGACGAACCCGAGCCCCCACGACAGCAGGATGCCCCACTTCGTCAGGCGGCTGAGCTGGTCGCTGCTGGCGCGCGGCCGGAAGATCGGCCGGTAGATGTCGTACACGACGTTGCCGCCGGCCACGAGACAGTACGAGTCGATGGTCGACATCTCGGCGGCCAGAACGCCGGCGAGGAACAGGCCGGTCAGTCCCGCCGGCAGGGCCCAGACGACGATGCGCAGGAGCGCCTCGTTGGGATGGGTGTCGGCGGGCAGGATGCCGGCATCGACGGCGTGCCGCGCCAGCATGCCGCCGGCGGTCACGCACCAGTCGTAGGCGCTCCAGAGCAGGACGCCGATGAGCAGCGCGTTGCGCACGTCGCGGTGCGAGCGGGCGGCGAAAATCCGCTGGTAGAACGCCGGCTCGACCAGGATCGTCAGGCCGGTCGCGGCGTACACCACGACGAGCCAGACCGGCACGCCCCCCAGCGGCTGGAAGTAGCTCGCCGGCAGGCTGTGCGTCAGCGTTTCGAAACCGCCCACCCGGCTCATGACGATCGGGATGGCGATCCCGAGCGTCACGCACATCAGGACGAACTGCACCGTGTCGGTGAGGGCGTCGGCCATGAGCCCGCCCCACAGCGTGTAGACGAGGGCGATGCCGCCGAAGAGGAGCCCGCCCACCCACGGGTCGATGCCGAAGATCACCTGGCCGACCTTGCCCATCCCGAACAGGCCGAGGGACGGCAGCGAGTAGACGAACGAGGCGAGGGCGGCGAACACGCCGGCCTGCGGCCCGTAGAACCCCGACACCACGTCCGGCAGCGACCGGTGGTTGCGCTGCCGCAGCCGCCCGGCCAGCAGGAACGCGGCGATGATGAAGAACAGGTAGGTCGGCCGCGAGTAACCGAACCAGGCGACGATGCCCTCGTTATAGGCCAGCTCGGAGGTCCCGAACAGGACGTCGATGCCGTAGTAGGTCGACACCAGGGTGCAGACCAGGATCGGCGTCGTCATCGTGCGCCCGGCGATGAAGAAGTCGTCGAAGTTCTTCATCCGCTTCGAGACGTACCAGCCGATGCCGAGCATGAAGGCGAGGTACGCGGCGATGACCACGAAGTCGAACCACGACATGTGGGCGTTTACATCGAGGTCCATCGGGCCTCCGGGGCGGACGAACCGCGCCATCTTGCCACAATCGCGATGGGAGCGGGATAATAGCGGCCCGGGCGACGCTCCCCGGTTCGATGACCGAGATCACCGCCACCTCCGGCCCTCCCGCCCCGCCCGCGCGCGCCTCGCTCGCCCTGCGCGCGGCGCTGATGCCGCACGGGCTCCCCGAGGAACTCGCCACCCGCTTCCGCGGCCTGCTGAGCCTGGTCGGCAACACGCCGCTTCTGGCCATCGACTACCTTCATCACGGTCGCGCCGGCGTCGTGCATGCCAAGGCCGAGATGTTCAACATGACCGGCAGCATCAAGGACCGCATGGCGTTGCACGTCCTGAGACGCGCGTACGAGAAGGGGGCGGTCGCGCCCGGCGCGCTGATCGTCGAGGCGACCAGCGGCAACACCGGGATCTCGTTCGCCGCCATCGGGCGGGCGCTCGGCCACGAGGTCGCGATCTTCATGCCCGACTGGCTGAGCGCCGAACGCATCGACCTGATCCGGTCGCTGGGCGCCGGGGTGCGCCTGGTTTCCGCCGCCGAAGGCGGCTTCCTCGGCTGCATCCGCCGGGCCGAGGCGCTGGCGGCCGCCACCCCGGGGGCCTTCCTGCCGCGGCAGTTCGCCAACGAGGACAACAGCGAGGCGCACGCCCTGACCACAGGTCCCGAGATCGCCGCGCAGCTGCGCCCGGCCGGCGTCGAGCCGGCGGCGCTCGTCGCCGGGGTCGGCACCGGCGGGACGATCATGGGGGCGGGACGGTTCCTGCGCGGACTGTACCCGGGCATCCGGCTGCATCCGATCGAGCCGGCGTCGTCGCCGACCCTGTCGACGGGGCACTGTGTCGGCCGCCATCGGATCCAGGGGATCTCCGACGAGTTCATCCCGCCGATCGTCGACCTGGGGTTCCTCGACGAGGTGATCGCGGTCGACGACGGCGATGCCATCCTGATGGCGCAATCGCTGGCGCGCCGCCTCGGCCTGGCGGTCGGGATCTCGTCGGGCGCCAACTTCCTGGGCGCGGTCAGGGCGCAGGGAAGGCTCGGGTCCGGCGCCGTGGTCGTCACCCTGTTTCCCGACAGCAACAAGAAGTACCTCAGCACCGACCTCGTCAGGGAGGAGCCGGTGCGCGCCGGCTACCTGACCCCCGGCATCACGGTGACCGGGTTCCGCGCCCTGAACCGCGCCTGCGAGACCTGCTGGGGCATGGACGCCGCGGCCGGTTCCGGGGCCTGACACCGCGACCACCGAGGAGCGAATGGACTTCATCCACGCCGCAATCGATCTGTTCCTGCATCTCGACCGCCACCTCGCCGAGGTGATCGCGACCTACGGGGTGTGGACCTACCTGATCCTGTTCGCCGTCATCTTCCTCGAGACCGGCATCGTGGCGACGCCATTCCTTCCCGGCGACTCGCTGCTGTTCGCCGCCGGGACCTTCGCGGCGCTCGGATCGCTCGACGTCGGATTCCTGATCCTGCTGCTGGCGGCGGCGGCGATACTCGGCGACACGGTCAACTACTGGATTGGGCGCCGGCTGGGGCCGCGGGTGTTCCGCGAGAATGTCCGGTTCCTCAACCGGCAGCACCTCGAGCGCACCCACGCCTTCTATGAGAAGCACGGCGGCAAGACCATCGTGATCGCCCGCTTCCTGCCGATCATCCGCACCTTCGCGCCGTTCGTGGCCGGCATCGGCACGATGTCCTACGGCCGCTTCCTGGTCTACAACGTCGTCGGCGGGGTGGTATGGGTCCTCGGGTTCGTCCTGCTCGGGTATTTCTTCGGCAATCTGCCGGTCGTCCGGGAGAATTTCTCCCTGGTTATCCTGGCGATCATTGTTTTGTCCGTGCTGCCGATCGTCATCGAGTGGTTCAGGCACCGCCGCCGCGCCGCGTCGGGAAATTGACATCGCCGTCCCGGCACTTGCGCGCCGCCCATCCCGGACCTATTTATAGGGACCGTGAGCCCCGAGGCGAAGGCCGCAGCAACCGGAGAGAGCGTTGAGATCGAGGCGGAATACACCCTCGAGTGCAGCGCCAACTGCCCCTCGTGCAACTCGCAGGTGGCGAACCTCCAGGTGATCAGGCTGCTGCGCACGAAGGTGAACTTCACCTCGTCGCTGCCGCGCCGCGGCTACGCCGTTGTCTGCCCCATCTGCCGCACGATAGTGCCCGCCACCATCGGCGGCATGCTCGGATAGAACCGCCCTCCGCACCCGCCCGTTGAGGCGCGGTTGCCGCGCTGTGGCGCCCGTCGCGCATCGGCTATCATTCACCCATGCCGCAGGAGACCCTCGCAATCCGCGCCCGCGGTCTGCGCAAGCGCTTCAGCAGCCGCACCGGCGCGGTCGACGCCGTCAACGGCCTCGACCTCGAGGTGCGCGCCGGCGAGTGCTTCGGCCTGCTCGGACCCAACGGCGCCGGCAAGACGACCACCATCGAGATCCTCGAGGGGCTCCTGGTGCCGACCTCGGGGGAGGTCGAAGTCCTCGGGCGGCGCTGGGACGCGCACCCCGACGATCTGCGGCAGCGCCTCGGGATCTCCCTGCAGGAGACCCGCTTCGCCGAGAAGCTCGGGGTCGAGGAGACGCTCGACCTGTTCCGCAGTTTCTATCGCCAGGGGATCGAGCCGGCGCGGGTGATGGAGCTGGTGTCGCTCACCGAGAAGCGGCGCGCCTGGGTGGGGAAGCTGTCGGGCGGCCAGAAGCAGCGCCTGGCGGTGGCCTGCGCCCTGGTCGGCGACCCCGAGCTGCTGTTCCTCGACGAGCCGACCACCGGCCTCGATCCGCAGTCGCGCCGTCAGTTGTGGGAGGTCATCCGCGACATCCGCGGGCGCGGCCGCACGGTGCTGCTGACGACCCACTACATGGACGAAGCGGAGCGCCTGTGCGATCGCGTCGCCGTCGTCGACCATGGCCGGGTGATCGCCATGGGTTCGCCCGCCGAGCTGATCGCCCGGCTCGGCGGCGATCATGTCGTCGAGTTCGCGCTCAACGGTGGAACGGCCGGCGTCGCCGGCGCCGGAGCGGGCGAGGGCGCGGGCACGGGCACGGGCGCGGACGCGGGCACGGCACCCGCGCGCGCGCCGAGCGAGGCGCGCCTGCTGGCGCTGCCGGCGGTGCGGGCGGCGCGCATCGAGGCGGACGGCATCGCGCTCACCGTCACCGAGCCGCACGTCACGATACCGGCGTTGCTCGAGCTGCTGCGGTCCGAAGGCGCGATCCTGGCGCGGCTGACGACGCGCCACGTCAGCCTCGAGGATGTCTTCGTGCTGCTGACCGGACGCCACCTGAGGGACGACGATGGCGCGTCCGCTTAACGCCCTGCTGCTGTCGCGCCTGCGGGAGTTCTTCCGCGAGCCCGAGGCGATCTTCTGGGTCTACGGCTTCCCGGTGCTGCTGGCGGTGGGACTCGGGATCGCCTTCCGCGACAAGCCGCCCGAGCGCGTCCGCGTCGACGTTCGGGTGGCGGCCGCCGGGGCGCCTGCCGGCACCGAGGCGGCGCCCGCCGCCGGCGACCCCGCGGCCGCGGCGCTCCGGGCCCTCGGCGCGGCCGGCGGATTCGAGGCGGCGCCGTGCGTCGCCGACGCCTGCCACGATCGACTGCGGCTCGGGCGCACCGACATCGTCATCGTGCCGGGCGCGCCCGTCACCTACCTCTACGACCCGACGCGGCCCGAGAGCGTGCTGGCCCGGGCGCGCGTCGACGACGCCCTGCAGCGCTCCGCCGGCCGCGCCGACGCGCTGGCGACGAAGGACGATCACGTGCGCGAGCCGGGCTCGCGCTACATCGACTTCCTGATCCCGGGTCTTCTCGGCATGAACCTGATGGGCGGGGGATTGTGGGGGATCGGCTTCGTCATCGTCGACATGCGCGTGCGCAAGCTGCTCAAGCGCCTGGTGGCGACGCCGATGCGGCGCACCGACTTCCTGCTGGCGATGATGGGCAGCCGCCTCATCTTCATGCTCCCCGAGGTCGCGCTGCTGCTCCTGGCGGGGGCGCTGCTGTTCGGCGTGGTCGTCAAGGGGAGCCTGCTGGCGGTGGCGGCGGTGTCGATCCTCGGGGCGGTGTCGTTCGCGGGGCTCGGCCTGCTCGTCGCCTGCCGGGCGCAGAAGATCGAGACGGTCTCCGGCCTCATGAACGTCGTCATGCTGCCGATGTGGCTCCTGTCGGGGATCTTCTTCTCGTCGGATCGGTTCCCGGCGGCGCTGCAGCCGTTCATCAAGGCGCTGCCGCTGACGATGCTGAACGAGGCGCTGCGCGCCGTCATCCTCGAGGGGGCGACCTTGCCGTCGCAGTGGCTGCGCCTGGCCGGGCTGGTGGCGTGGGGCGGCGTGTCGTTCGTGCTCGCCCTGCGCTGGTTCCGCTGGAACTGAGGCCTGTGGCGTGCGGGTGCTCAGCGATCGCCGCGGGGGCGCACCACCTTCCTCGGCACGTGACCATGCGTCCCGTCATGCACCTGCCCGCCGCCCCCGCCCGCCATCTCCGCGTGCGCCGACTCGCCGGCGACGGCGACGGAGCCGTCGTCGATCAGCGTTTGGACCGCCGGGAGAGCGGCGTGGCGGTCGGAGATCTGGCCGCTCTTGCCGGGTCCGAGAAACATGATCTTCCCGCCGGGGAGCGGGATGCGGATCGGCTTGCGGCTCTTGTTAATCAGGGTCTTCATGGCGTCCTCCGGGTGAGATGGGGGCGCGTGCTATGCTCCCGCGCATGGCGGATCTGCTCCAATCGGTTGAAATCGAAACGGGCCGGCCCGTGCGCGCCGCGGTCATCTGGCTGCACGGGCTCGGCGCCGACGGGCACGACTTCGAACCAATCGTGCCGTACCTGGGGACGGGCGACCTCGGCGTGCGCTTCGTCTTTCCGCACGCCCCGCGCCGCGCCGTCACCATCAACATGGGGCTCATCATGCCGGCATGGTACGACATCCGCGGTCTCGAGGCGGGCACAGGCGTCGATGAGAGGGGGGTCCGCGCCTCGGCCGCCCAGGTCGAGGCGCTCGTCGGGCGCGAGAAGGGGCGCGGCCTGCCGGCGGCGCGTATCGTCCTCGCCGGCTTCTCCCAGGGGGGCGTGATCGCCCTGCACGCGGCGCTGCGGCACGAAGAGACACTCGCCGGCCTGATGGCGCTGTCGACCTACCTGCCCGAGGTCGCAGCGCTCGACGCGGAGCTGAGCGCCGCCAATGCCGCGCTGCCCGTGTTCCAGGCGCACGGACTCGACGATCCGATGATCCCGGTGGAGCGCGGCGAGCAGGCGCGTGACCGGTTGGTCGCGCTCGGGCATCCGGTCTTCTTCAGAACCTATTCCATGCAACACGAGGTCTGCCCGGACGAGATCGCCGACATCGCCGCGTGGCTGCGCGAGCGACTCGGCCCGCCGGCCTGATCACGCCACCCGGGCCTTCCCCTCCTTGACGTGGCGCAGGACGGCGCGGAATTGCGATTCGCCGTCGAGCCCGGCCTCCGCCAGCACCTTCGACGCCGGGCCGCTGCCGAGGAACTGCCCGCCGCGGAACGGGTGCAGCGTGTGCGCCCGGCCGCGCTCGGAGAGGATCCAGCGGTGCATCGTCGGCAGCGTGAAGCCGGTGATGCCGATCGCCTCGCGCGCCCGCTCCTCGGGATAGAGGCGCTGCCGGTCGTATTCCGGCAGGGCGTCGAACAGCTCGGCGCTGGCGATGTAGTAGACGTTGAGGTCGAGCCCCTCCTTCTCGAGGAGCGGCAGCGCCTGGTCGATGAAGGCGTAGGCGACGCCGCTCTCCTGCAGGACGACCGTCCCCTCGCCGTGCCCGGCGGAGCGGCGCAGCAGGTAGACGCCGGTCACGGCATCCTCCGCCGGCGCCAGCCCGAGGGCGCGCCGGTCGGGAACCGTCTCGTTCGGCCGGGTCACGAACGGCGCCACCACCGCCGGCCGCCGCGACAGCGCCATCGCCATGAGCGGGGCGATTTCCTGAGGTTCCCACGGCGTGAGCGTGATCATCGTCCCCGGCGGGAAGTTGCCCTCGAGCAGCTGCAGCGCCTGCGGGTCGGCGTGGGTCGGGCCGTCCTCGCCGGTCTTGAGCCCGGCGTGGGCGCAGACCAGGATGAACGGCCGGTACGGCTCGTCGCTGACGCTCTTCCTGGCCTGCGCGCCGATGGCGTGCAGCCGCGCCGGGACGTGGCCGAGCGCGGCGATGAAGGCGCTGTACGACGACCCCACCCCCACGTGCCGGCCGAAGGTCGACAGGCCGCCGAGGATCCCGATCATCGCGTCCTCGCAGATGCCGCCGGTGGCGAGGAGGCGCGCGTTCGGGTTGGAGCGCGCGTGGTAGTAGCCCTCGGGGAAGCCGGCGTTCACCATGTTGACGCTGGTCGAGCCGAGGAGGTCCGCGGAGGCGGTCAAGAGCGCGCCGTGGCTCTCGCGGTTGTAATGGTTGAGCACCCGGCCGAGCTCGCCGCGCAGCGTCGTGACCGACCCCGGCTTGAGCGGCGGCAGCCCGTTGCCGCCGTTGACACCGTGGCGCGCGGTCTCGAACACCGCCTCGATGCGCGGCGCGCCGGCGCGCGGGGCGCGCCGCCTCGCCCTCAGCCGTTCGCGCGCCGCCCCGAGACGCCGGGCCAGCGCCTGCACCATGGCGGTCTCGGTCTCGATGGTGCGGCGCACGACCTGAAGCGCCTCCCAGAAGCACTCCTCGAGGATTGCCTGCTCGGAGCCGCCATGGCAGCGGGTGGCCGTTGCCTCGCAGCGTGACAGGCGCGCGCCGGTTCGCGCCAGCAGTTCTGCGACCGCCTCGTGGAACCGGTCGGTGCACAGTCCGTGGCCGGCGCCGTGCGACGCCCGCCCTTCCATCCCGTAGCGCCAGCCCTTGGTGGTGCGGTAGACGACGGCGGTCGGCTGGCCGTTGTCGAAGGCCAGCGCGGCGCGCTGCGCCGCCAGCACCTGCGCGAAGTCCATCCCGTCGGCGACGCGCACGACGTTCCAGTCGTTGACCCAGGCCAGCTCGGCCGGGTCCCACTGCACGTAGTCGCCCGGTCCGGTCGCGTCCCGGCAGACCCGGTTGCTGTCGATCGACGCCTGGTTCCAGTCGACGTGCAGGATGGCGTTCGCCAGGCCGGCGGTGCCGGCGGCGGCGAGCGCCTCGGCGGCGCGGCCGGGGGTGAGGCCCCCCTCGCCCTCGAGGATGTGGACCCGCGGCGCCGCCGCGCCGTAGTAGTCGCGCGCGCCCAACGCCAGGCCGATCGACGCGGTCAGGCCGACGCCCGAGGCGCCGGTGGCAAGGCGGACGAACGGTGTCGCCGGTGTCGGATGGCCGTCGAGCGCGCGCGCCCGGAAGCGCGCCATCAGCGGCGCGCCGGTGGTCGGGTTGCGCCGGAAGCCGAGCAGGTCCTCGAGCCGGAGCTGGCGGCGCGCGTCCTTCGCCATCAAGTGAGGCGCCCCGACGCGCAGGATCTCGTTGCGCAGCGCCCACATGGCGTACAGACCGAGCGCCTTGTGGCCGGCGGCGTACGACAGGATGTCGGCCGCCTCGCAGTCGGGATCGGCCGGGTCGTAATCCATGCTGTCGTAGAGGATCGCGGCGACGATCCGCCCCGATGAGATCGAGCCGCCCGGGTGCCCCGACAGCGGCACGTAGTTGTAGAGCAGCGCGCACAGCGCGCGGTACACCAGGTCGAGAGTCTCGAAGTGCGCGAGATCGTCGCCGGCAGCCGGCGCGCCGACTGCCGCGGCGCCGGCCGGCATCGCGGCGGCGCCGGGTCCGATCTCGACGAGCCCGCCGCGCCGTGGTCCGAGCGTGAGTGCTTTCATGGTGCCATCCCCCCGGGGCGCGGGCGCTAGAACAGCCGGGACCCCTCATTGACGAAGTCGCGGAAGCCGTCGCGGTCGCGCGCCGCTGCGGCGATGCGCGCGAGGGCCTCGTTGAGTCCGTCGAGGCCGGTGGCGATCGAGATCCTGAGGTAGTGGCGGCCCTCCGAACCGATGACGCCGAACGAGCGCCGGTCCATGGTGGCCACGTGGTGGCGGAACAGGAGGAACATCTGGAACAGCGTCGCCGGGCTGGTCTTCGCCCGGACGCTCTCCGGCAGCCGGCGGTGGGCGTCGAAGACGCCGAGGTTCTCGCACAGCCCGCCGATGTTCGGGAAGACGTAGAACGCCCCCTTCGGCATCTGGCAGGTCACGCCGGGGATGGCGTTGAGGCCGCGCACGACGACGTCGCGGCGCTCCTGGAACGCCGCCACCATGCGGGCGATCGCCGGCACGCTGTCCTTCGACTCGATCGCGAGCCGGGCCCCCATCTGGGTGAACGCCGGCATGCACGAGTAGACGTTGATGTTGAAGTTCTTGAACACCGCCGCCTCGGCGGCGGTCGGGAAGACCGCCCAGCCGAGCCGGCCGCCGGTCCACGAGTAGGTCTTCGAGACGCCCGACACGACGATCGTGCTGCGCCACATGTCGCCGATCGAGGCGATCGACTCGTGCCGCGCGCCGTCGAACAGGATCGCCTCGTACACCTCGTCGGAGTAGACGCGCACGTCGGGCCGCGCCTTGCGGCGGATGATCTCGGCCAGCCCCTCGAGCTGGGCGCGCGTCGCCACCCCGCCCGTCGGGTTGGACGGGAAGTTCAGGAAGATCATCCGGGTGCGCGGCGTGATGAGCGGCGCGAGCTGCTCGGCCGAGCACGAGAAGCCGGCGCTCTCCTCGAGGTGCAGCGGCACCGGGACGGCGCCGATGTAGCGCACGAACGACTCGTAGATCGGGAACCCTGGGCTCGGGTAGATCACCTCGTCGCCCGGGTTGCAGTAAGCCTGCTGGCAGAAGCCGATCGGCGGCTTCGCCCCGGCGAACACGACGACCCGGTCGGGGGTCACCGCGATGCCGCGGCGCACGCCGACATCGCGGGCGATGGCCTCCCTCAGGGGCAGGATCCCCTGCGGGTCGCTGTAGTGGGTCATGTCGGCGTCGAGGGCCCGCTTGACCTCGTCGCGGATGTGCGCCGGCAGGGGGAAGTCGGGCTCCCCGAGGTTGCACTTGATGACCTTGAAGCCGCGATCCTCGACCTCGCGGATGTACGGTCCCACCTTGAAGGCGTTCTCGGTCCCGAGCGACTCGATACGGTCGGCGAACAGGCTCATATGTGGCACTCCTGGCGAGAGGCGGGTCCCCTGCCAATTAGCAACGCATGTGCCATGGGCCCGCGGCCGCGCCATGCCGGGGGAATGCGGCGCAGGGCGGGGAGCAGCACGCCGCGGCGCGCAAACGACGCCCGCTCGGGGAGGGGCGCGACCCGCGGATCGCGAAAAGAGTGCGCTCGGACACGCCCCCGGGGCCGTTGCGCTTTGCCGGCCGCCCTCCTAGAATCGGCCGTCACGAACCGTGTCGCCATAGAGAGGTGCGCCATGAATGCCCGCTTCGCCCGCCGTCAAACCGCCACCCGCCGGACCGTCGCCCGGCTGCTCGCCGGGGTCGCCCTGGTCGCGATCGTCGTGGTTGCCCTCCCCGTCGCCGGCACGGCGACGGCTCTCGCCGCCGACGAGAAGAAGGACGAAAAGCCGTCGAAGGGACCGGCCGAGTTCAAGGACCTCAAGTACCGGCTGGTGGGGCCGGCGGTCGGCGGGCGCGTGTCGCGCGTCGCGGGGGTGCCCGGGAACCCGCTGGTCTACTACGCCGCGGTCGCCTCGGGCGGTGTCTGGAAATCCGAAGACGGCGGCATCACCTGGAAGCCGATCTTCGACGACCAGCCGATCTCCTCGATCGGCTCGATCGCCGTGGCGCCGTCCGACCCGAATGTTGTCTACGTCGGATCGGGCGAGGCCAACATCCGCGGCAACGCCGCGGCCGGCAACGGCATCTACAAGTCGACCGACGCCGGCAAGAACTGGGCGCAGGTCTGGAAGCAGGAGGGCCAGATCGGCACGATGGTGGTGCACCCGTCGAGCCCCGATATCGCCTTCGCGGCGGTGCTCGGGCATGCCTTCGGCCCCAACCCCGAGCGCGGCGTCTACCGGACGAAGGACGGCGGCAAGACCTGGCAGCAGGTGCTCAAGAAGGACGACGACACCGGCGCCTCGGACGTCTGCATGGATGTCTCGAATCCGAATGTCCTGTTCGCCGGGTTCTGGCAGGCGCGCCGGCAGCCGTGGGGCCTGACGAGCGCCGGGCCGGGCAGCAGCCTGCACGTGACCCGCGACGGCGGCGACACCTGGAAGCAGCTCACCGGCGGCGGCCTGCCGGACGGTCCGTGGGGCAAGGTGGGCTGCGGCGTGGCGCCGTCCGACGGGCGGCGCGTCTACGCGCTGATCGAGGCCGACAAGGGCGGGCTCTACCGCTCCGACGACGGCGGCGGCTCGTGGACCCTCGCCAGCGCCCATCGCGCGATCCGCCAGCGGCCGTGGTACTACACGACCCTCACGATCGACCCGACCAACCCCGACATCATCTGGTTCCCGCAGGTGCCGCTGCTGCGCACCATCGATGCCGGCAAGACGATCACCCGCATCCGCGGCGCCCATCACGGCGACCATCACGACATCTGGATCGACCCGAAGAACCCGAAGCGGATCATCGGCGCCAACGACGGCGGCGTCGACCTGTCGTGGAACGGCGGCGAGACCTGGTACGCGCCGTCGCTGCCGATCGCGCAGTTCTACCACGTGGCGGTGGACGAGTCGGTGCCGTACCGGGTCATCGGCGCGATGCAGGACCTTGGCACCGCCTCGGGGCCGAGCAACAGCCTGAGCAGCGAGGGGATCCGCGCGGCCGACTGGTTCGACGTCGGCGGCGGCGAGGCCGGGCACACCGCCTCCGATCCCACCGACCCCGACGTCGTCTATGCCGGCGAGTACCTCGGCATCATCACCCGCTACGACCACGAGACCGGCATGGCGCGCAACGTCGCCGTGTACCCCGAGAACGGCTCCGGCTGGGGCGCCGAGATGATGCGCTACCGTTTCCAGTGGACCGCGCCGATCGCCATCTCGCCGCACGACCCGAAGACGGTCTACCACGCCGGCAACGTGCTGTTCAGGACCCGGGACGGCGGCCAGACCTGGACCGCGATCAGCCCCGACCTGACGCGCAACGACAAGTCGAAGCAGAAGTGGTCGGGGGGCCCGATCACCGGCGACAACACCGGTGCCGAGTACTACTGCACCATCTTCGCCATCGCCGAGTCGCCAAAGGAGCCGGGGCTCATCTGGGCCGGCAGCGACGACGGCCTGGTGCATCTCACCCGCGACGGCGGCGGCTCGTGGACCAACGTCACCGCCAACATCAAGGGGATGCCGGAGTGGGGAACAGTGAACCTCATCGAGCCGTCGCCGCACGACGCGGCGACCGCCTACGTCGTCGTCGACGCGCACCGGCTCGACGACATGCGCCCCTATCTTTTCAAGACGACCGACTACGGCAGGACCTGGAAGAGTCTCGCCGGCAGCCTCCCCAGGGACATCTACCTGCACTCCGTGCGCGAGGACCCGAAGGTGAAGGGGCTCCTCTACCTCGGCACCGAGCGCGGTGTGTCGTTCTCGCGCGACGACGGCGCCACCTGGCAGGTACTCGGCCTCAACTTCCCGACCGTCGCGGTGCACGATCTCCGCGTCAAGGACGACGACCTCGTCGTCGGCACGCACGGCCGGTCGATCTGGATCCTCGACGACCTGACGCCGATCCGCGGCTGGTCGAAGGAGGTCTTCGACAGGCCGGTGTATCTCTTCCCGGTGCGCCCCGCCGTCCGCTGGGAGCAGCGCTCCGGCTTCCACGACGACGCCATCGGCGAGGATCCCCCTTACGGCGCGATCATCAACTACTACTTCAAGGCCAAGGTCGAGGGGGACATCCGGCTCGAGATCCTCGACGACGGCGGCGGCGTGATCCGGACCTATACGAACAAGAAGGAAGAGCCGGAATGGGTTAAGGACGATCCGGACGGCGGCTGGTCCGACAGGAGCAAGCCGGTCGTGTCGACCGAGCCCGGCGTGCACCGCATCGCCTGGGACCTCAAGCCGGAGGGGGCGAAGAAGATCTGGCGCGCCAAGGGCGAGGGGAACCCCGAGGGCGCGGCGCGCGTCGTCCCCGGTGCCTATACGGCGCGCCTCGTCGCCGGCGCTCTGGGGGCGACCACCACCATCGAGGTCAAGGCCGACCCGCGCGTCGGCGTGCCGCTCCGCGATCTCGAGGAACAGTCGCTCTTCGCGAAGCAGATGAAGGACCACATCAACCGGCTGACCGGCATGGTGGCCCAGATCCGCGCCGTGCGCGATCAGATCACCGCCAAGCGCCAGGCGCTGGCCGGCCAGGAGCGCGCCGCCGACTGGATGAAGACGGCCGACCTCATCCTCGCCCGCTGCGACCTTCTCGAGGGCAGGCTGCACAACCCGAAGGCCGAGGTCGAATACGACGTCCTCGCCAAGGGGGCCGGGATCTATTCGCGCATGAGCCCGCTGCTCGGCAGCGTCGTCGACGGCTCGGGCGCGCCGACGCAGGGGATGCGCGACGTCTTCGCCGGCCAGGTCAAGGCGCTGGACAACGTCGAGGTGGAGTGGCGGGTGCTGGTCACGACCGACCTGCCGGCGCTGGCGGCGAAGGCCCAGGCGATCGACGCGACCGGGATCGTCGTCCCGGGACGCTGAGACGGAGGGCTACAGGGCGCGGAGCGCGCAGGCCGCGGCGATAGCGCGGGCCGTTCACGGCTCGACCTTTCGCCCCAGGACGATGCGCATCTCGTTGGTCGCCGTGAAACCGATGCTCTCATAGAGCGGCCGGCCGTGGTCGCTCGCGTGCAGGTAGAGCGAGTGCATCCCCTCCGCGCGACACCACGCGAGCATCGTGTCCATCAGCCGTCGGGCCAGCCCGCGACGGCGATGCGCGGGTTCGGTGAACATGTTGACGACCCAGGCACGCTGCGGTCGCGGGTCGACGGGGTGCGACTGAAACTCCAGGATGATGACGCCACCGCCCGCGACGATGCCGTCCCCGGCCGCCCCGGCGAGCCAGCCGCGATACGTCCCGTCCGCCAGGCCACGCCGGAGCAGGGGCGTTGCGCTCGCGAGCATGGCGTCGAGCGCCGCCGAGTCGGTGTAACCCATGTCCTCGAACATGCGCCGCCGGTGGTGGAGCACGGTGCCGAGATCGTGCGCGGTGGCCGGCCGGATCTCGTAGGTATTCACGGAGCCTCCGGGGCCAGCTGCTTGTCCATCAGGATCGGACCGCCATGCACGGCGATCGACGCAAAGAACTCCCGGCCGTCGAACCGATGCTCGCGGTAGGACCGTCGGACGCGCTCGACGAATCCCAGCCTCCGGAAGATGTGCTGCGACGTCGTGTTCGTGGCCTCGGTGACCGCCACCCGATAGCCGTTCCGCACGCCATTCTCGATGCACGCGGTGACGAGCTGCCGGGCCACGCCCTGACCGGCGAACCGCTCGGCGACCCCGAGGAGGAAAAGGTGGAGGCACTCGCCCGGAGGCGGGGTCCTGCCACCGCGATACTCGGTGTCCAACTGACCGAGGATGTCGAAGATCGGATCGAACTTCGCGCTGAGTCGATCAAAGCCATCGGGCGGCCACGATGCCGAATCCTCGCTGAGCAGCGCGCCGACCAATTCTCCGGTGGCAGCGGCCCGGGCAACGATGGTGAGACCCTCGTCTCCCGCCCTGGGACAGAACAACCGAACCATGCCCTCGAACTCGGGGAAGGTCAGGCCGACGGCAAGTGCGGGCGGATCGCGCCGGCTGAAGACCTCGGCCAGAAGCCGCGTCATCTCGTCCGCGTCGGACGGCCCATAGATGCCGCAGGTGACCGCTACACGCTCAGGCGCGGGCGTCATGAGGCATCGCTCCGCGCGCTCCCGTCACGCCGGGCCTGGTGATGGCGTATGACCCCGTCCTTTTGGGCCCCGAGCGCCGCAATCGCCGCCTGCGAGGCGACGTTGAAGTTGTCCGTTCGAAACCCGACGACCCGGCAGCCCAACGTCTCGAACGCGTGCGCGAGGAGCAGCAGTTTGCAGGCGGTGTTGACGTGGCTGCGCTGCCGGCGCGCCGCGTACCAGGTGTAGCCGATCTCGACGCGATCGATCCCCGGCGCGATATCGTGGTACCGCGTGGTGCCGACGATCGCCCCTGACGCCGACTCCCGGACCGCCCAGGGGAGCATATGCCCGGCCCGCTGCCCCGTCAGTGCGTCGGCAATGTAGACAGACGTCTGGTCAGGCTCGGGAACGAAGGTGAACCACAGCTCCCAGAGGCGGCCGTCGGTAGCGGCGGCGGCCAGCCCATCTTGATGGGCCATCGTCAGGGGCTCCAGCCGGACACCGTAGCCCTCAAGCGTGGTCGGACTCGGCGCGATCACCATGGCCCTCGGTTCCTCATCCTGTGACGCGATGCCACATGAGATGACTGATGCGCCAGACGCCGTCGCCCTCGAGGCGAAGCAGCATGAGATACGCATCGTCCAGGCTGCGAGGTTCGCCCGCCTGGCGCGGAACCAGACGGCCGCCATTATGCCCGCGAACGAACGCGAGCCCGTCGCCGGCGCAGGCTTCGTCCACGCGCGACTCGATCCGGGGATCAAAACTCGCAAAGAGCGCTTCGTAGCGTAACCGGATCGCTGCGCGACCCACGACGGCGGCCTCGCCCGGCGGCATGTGGGTGGACTCGACCCGGTGGTACTCGACACGAAAGCCGCCCTGCAACTCGACGGACCGTGCCCTGAACGGGCTCATCGACCCACCGTCCTGCGCCGCGGCCGCTGCTTCGCCGACACCGAGCGGATGATCAGCCTGCCGCGTCCGCGCGCACGCATGGGCGTCCTGGCCTGGCCCAGCGCGGCGGCGATGAGCGCTTCGACCTCGGGGCGCGCCAGGACGTCCGCCGACTCGAGGCGGATGAAGCGGGTCTGCTTGCCGGAGCCGAGGAGGATCTTCTTCGGATCGCGGAGCTTTGCGCCGTGGATGAAGCACAGGCCCACCCCGTTTCCCCCCGCGGCGATCGAGACAACGCAATCCGAGGGGCGTTCCGTCGGGCCGTACCCGATGACGAAGAAGTTGTAGTTGTCGTAGGCCAGCTCATGAGCGGTGGGGAGCCGCTTGCGGAGCGCCTTGCGCAGCGCGCGAATGAGGGACTGGTGCTTCGGCTCGAACCTGCTGATGAAGCCCCTGAGCTGTTTTTCGGCGGGTGTGGCTGCTTTCATCGGCCAGTTCTCCCCACAGTGGCATCACACTGCTCGCGCGGCCCGGACATCAGTGTGGCGCTGCGCACGACGAGGTCGCGTCGGGGTGCGCCGCCGCCACCGTCTTCTCCGCGTCGGAACTTCCCATGAGAAACGGCGTCTGCCGGAAGGACGCCTCCAGCAGCGCGCGGTTGGCGGCACGCGTGTAGTCGACGAAGCGGGTGGTGACGTCGCCCGAGCCCGGCGCGGTGACGTCAAGCATCCTGACCGGCGCGCGGCAGGAGAAGTCTAGGCGCGCGAGCGGGAGACGGCGGATCTCCGGGTTGGTGTCGGTCCTGAAGTGGATAGCCCGGGCGGACAGGTCGTACACGATGCTCCAGCGCGTCATCTCCGGGCTCGCCACCGAGGCGAGCACGGCGAACCCCCGGGCGATCGGATCCCCGGGCTTCCCGGCCAGCATGGCGCCGCGCACGAAACGGTCGAGCGATCCCCTGGTGGCCGGCATCACGCCGGACTCCTTCGCCGCCTCGAACGCCCGGACCGAGTCGGCGTAGGTCGAATTGGCCAGGGCCCTGACCGGCAGCGTCGCGCCGCGATGCAGCACCAGCCGGCCGGCGAGGAACTCGACGACGGCGGCGTCGCCGGTCGCGTCGGCGAAGAGGTAGTGGATCGGACTCGCGCTGGTCGGACGCACCGTCTCCGCGCTCGCGGCGAAATCGGCGACGCTCGCGTGCATGTCGAGGTTGTACTGGATCCACTCGAGAATGCCGGTCGCCGGCCGCTGGTCGGATGGCGGGTACTCCGTCCCGTCGAGCCACATCAGGGAGATCATCAACCCCTTCTCGTTCATGCCGGTGGTGGGGTTGTCGCGGCCGAACTGGTTGAAGGTGACGCTGCCGTATCGCGAGGTCCAGGTCATGCCCCCCGAATCGACCCGGCTCCTCCTGCTCGTGCCACGCTTGTTCACCAGCACCAGCCCTTCGGAGGGATGGAAGTCGTAGTTGTAGGCCACCACCGGTCGGTCGTCGTCGCCGACGCAGATCGTCGTGCAGGCGAACCCCGCGGTCGTGGGCAGCGCGGCGAGCACGATTGCGATGATGCCGATGGATAGCAGGGCGGATCGGGCCGCGCTCCCGGAACGCCGCCTCATGCCTGATGTCCCAGCACGTAGATCACCCAGGGGGCAATCGTCGTCTCGCTCACCCAAGCGTGTCCTTCATCCGGCTTCGCCAGGGGTTTGTAGGTCTCGATCGGCACCAACCCCGCACGCGTGTACGCCTCGCGATAGTCGTCATCCGTGCAGAGGACGTCCTCCACCGGCCGCCTGTCCTCGACGTCGAGCATGACAATCAGGACCTTGTCGCCGCTCCGTGCGGTCCGGTTCTCTGGGAAGTCCCTGGTGGAGAACGAGGCCCACTCGTTGAGGTAGATGTCGGGGGCCGACACGAGATTGACGATGCGCCCGCCATCCGTGAGCAGCCGCTTCAGGGAGTTCAGCAGCGCGATCTTCTTCTCCATCGTGGGGATGTTGTCGAAGGTGAAGGCGGACAAGACAAGATCGTGGACTCCCGCCGGCAGTCCGCCGAGGTCACCGTCCGGCAGGAGACGATACTCCCCCCCGGGGTCGCGCTCGCGAGCCCGGGCGAGCATGGGCTCCGAGATATCAACGCCCACGGGGTCGAAGCCGAGCTCCCGCAGGAACCGTGTCGAACGGCCGGCTCCGCACCCGAAGTCGATTGCCTTCGTGCCGCGCACGTGCGCGCCGATGATCGCAGGCAGATCCCGGTACGCCAGGTAGTACGTCCCGGGGAACTCGAGCGCGGCATAGGCGTCGGCGCGGGCCCGGTCGTCGTACACGTTCGTGAACACGCCTACTCGACCTTTGCCCCATTCTCGATGAGGAGCTGCCGTAAGACGGAGCGGTGGCAGTGACTCTCGTTCTCGCAGTAGCAGCCCACGGAAAAGCGTGTCGTGTGCGACAGCACGGCCAGAAGCTCCAGAGAGTGCCTGGCTTCGGGCGCGGCCATTTCGGCCCTGTACTTTCTCGCGAACGCCGACCATTGCGCCGGCGACGCGGCGGCTTGCCCCAGTTTCATGGTCTCGAGGCTGGGAGCGAGATTCGGGAACCAGACGTCGTACCAGTTCTGCGCCGCGAACTGTGCCTTCGGCACACCGCGGGGCGGGCGGCGAACCGTTCCGATCCTCATGCCCTCATTCGGGGCACGCGAACTTCCAAGGCGGACAACTCGCACGCTCATGTCTGTCATCATCCCGGCTCTGTGATATCGCCTGGTTGCCACCGAGCCATCATCGACAGTCTATCAGGCCAACGCTCAGCGGCGGCGGCGTGCAGCGCTCTTCGCGATCCGGGCCTTCACCAGCTTCCGTACGAGAGTCGCCGGCAGGGGATTGTCCGACGGAAAGCGGATGGTGCCCTTGCTGGTGTCGTAATCCCTGAGCTCGTTCTTGAGGACTCCGACCACTGCGCCCGGGTAGAAGGCGCAGTGGTTCTTCCAGGCACCGAACGCCACCAGCAGTTTCCCGTCGAGATGGAAGGCGGGGAGCTGGTAGCGGCCCGGATGACCCTTCGCAGCTTCCCGAGCGCGGCCCTCTGGTCATCGCTCAACCCCGCGAGGTATTCGTCAATGCTCCTGGGGTCGGCCTTGAGCGTGGGTCCCATGACTGCTTCTCCCTGTTGCAGCGCGTTGCTATAGCGCTCGCTCGTCAGACGATGCACGACGGAGAAGAACTGTTGAAGCGCCATCGCCCCGTAGTCCGCCGCCCGCGCCTCGTGCCACCGCTTCGAGACCGCTGCCGCATTCTCCGACACGTCGTCCTGCCGAGCAAGCTCAAACCCGGCCTCCGCGATGAGGCGCTCATTCACCCCCGGCGGCGCGAAAAGAAAGCAGCCGATCGAGCTCCGTACCGCGAGCTCCTCGTTCGAGACCGGCCCGGTGATGACAACGGGGTCCGTGAAAAGCGCCTGCCCCCCGGGCTTGAGAATACGGTGCCACTCCTGCAACACACGGAGACGATGAGGAAAGTGGCTCGCAGAGTCGATGCAGTTGATGTCGACGCCGGTGACCCGTCCGCCGCGGAGCTCGGCGAGGAAGACCGCAGGGCCGCCCGACCCGCTGGCCACCTCCAGGGCGTGCGAGCGCTCACCAAGGGCGAGCCACTCTGCCCAGTGCCGATACTCCTCCGCCGTCGTCCAACTGTTCCGGCCGAAGTCCTCTCCGAATGTCCTCCGCCGGACGCGGGCGAGCACCTCGGCTTCGAAGTGGCTGCCGATTCATTGGATTCTCCGATATGAAAACCCGAAGCGCTGTGCGCCCTTGTTCTGAATCGGGCAGACCATCGCCAGGCCGTCCTCCTTGAGGAACGTCATCGAGATGTATTCTCCGACAGAGTCTCGGATCGGTGGATCGTCCGGCAGCGCGCCTGCACTCCAACTGTCAATCCGGAACGGCCGCGACTCGATCATCCGCGGAGAGGAGTCAGCATCGCCGACCTCGAGCCTGGCCACATGCGCCTGGAGCGTCTCGCCGCGCCCCGAGAGCCATGTCGCCGCCAGCTCGCCTCGGCCGCGCGCGATCAGATAAGGGTAGTACAGCACGTCGTGGCCTTCGGCCACGCGCCAGGTCGTCCAGGTCGCGCCTCGATCGAACGAGCGCGCCAGCCAGAGTTCCTCCCGGCAGGCCCAGAGAGAATAGAGGGCGCCTTGAGTGTCCCGGGCGAGCGGCTCCACCCACCGCCAGTTCGCCGTTCGGACCCACGGCGAGATGGCTCGATCCACCCTGTGCATGGATCCTGGGCCGCTCCGTCCACGTGCCGCCGCCGTCTTCGCTGACGGCGTGGCAGACGCCACGCCCGTCATTCCAGATGACATGGACCGTTCCGTCGGCGCCGACCTCGACCCAGGGCCGATCGTCGAAGCGCGTCTTCGAGAGCAGCGTCCATGACCAGGTCGCGCCAATGTCCTTGCTCACGCCGACGCTGATGCTCGCGCCTTCACCCGCGTTGCGGTCGAAGACCATCGTCACGAAATGGATGGTGCCGTCGCCAGCCACCGCCAGATCCACGTCGGAGTTGCCGATGGCCCCGCGCGACTCGGGGCCGACGTCGACACGCGCCCAGCTGGCGCCGCGGTCGCGGCTTTTCCAAAGCGTCGGCGTCGATTCTCCATAGCCGGCGACGAACAGCGTGCCGTCTGCATGTTCGGCGACCATGGGTTCACGGGCTATGACGTCGAGGTGATCGATGGGGTCGGGCACGTCGAGCGTCATGGCAGGGGCCACGTGTGGCATCGCGCGGCGGTCCTTGCCCTCCGAGCAGCCGTCGCTGACAGTGACCGCGAACAGCAACGTCACTCCGGGTAACACGCGCGTGGCGAGCAGACGGAGGGAGGGGTGGCCATTGCACGCCGTCGTTGTGCGGCTCATGCAGCGTCCTTCCGGGCGCGGCCGGTCAACCGTGAACCGAACCCGAGAACCATGGCTTCCCGACCAGACTGAACGGAATCAGGGAACCGTCACTGGGGCGAAACAGCACCCCTGGGCGAGGCGCCCCGGACCAGAGCAGGCGCTCGGCCCCACTTGACCGCAGATCAGATGTGTCCACCGCTGTTCAACTGCTCCGGTCGTCTGTCCGGGCGCCGGCAGCGTCAGCCGGATGTCAGACAGCATCCCGGACTCTCGTGAACCGATTCGTGAGGGAGCGCGCTTCGTTAACCAGGAATGTCCACGCGCAAGTCCGGACCCCTCCATATCGCTCAAGCGGCCCTACTACGAGGGCAGCGCCGGGACCCGTGACGACAAGCAGCACTGATCGTCGCGTCGCGCACGCATGCCAACTCGTCGGCAAGGGCTTCCCGCAACTGTGGGTCAACGTATGCCCAACCTGTTCGCCTTTCGCCTAGCGTGTCGTCATCACTACATCATCCACAAATACTTCGACATCGGGCCCGTCCGAAACGATCCCAACACTCAAGCGCGTAACTCCTGAGAACTTGTTGGGATCAGATTCCACGCTTACGTGCTGCCACTCGTCTTTCGTTATCCGTTGAAGACCTTCAGATGCACCGAGCCATTTGTCCGCGGCCCAATAGTTGATCTGTATACGGGCATGGCCTTTCTTGGTTCTGATCCATGCAGACGCCCGGTAAGGGTTGGCCGGGTTGATTGGAGTCGGCGAGGAAATGGCCGACATCCACAGCCCTTGGCCTTGGAGCGCGAGCGCCCGCTTCCCACCCTTGACCGGCATTTCAACACTCTGAATTGCGCCAGTCGCATCCGTCGGCTTCTGAAGGTGCCACTCGGAGATCGTGCTTCCCGAGACCATTTCCATGTTGCCGTTTGGAATCATGTTCGTCTGCGCCCCCGCGCTGGGCGCAATTGCGATGGCAGCGAGCGCTGCCACACCCACGGTCAGCACACGGCGACCAGCGCCCATCGTCGTTCTCCTTCTTCCTCTGCCAATGTTCATGCGGCACCTCCGAGCGGCCTATGGCTCGCGCTCATCGGCCCTTCATCTGAACGGTTGCTTGAACATAAAAGGCGATGATCGAAAACGGAACCTGCCTTGTTCCGATGTCAGTGCGCTCGGTATCGTCGGGCACAATCACCATAGGAGATACAGACACCTGCTTGCCCACGATAGTCATTCGTCCATGACCAGCATGCGTAATGTGCAACTGGCCATCTGTGTCCTTTTCAAGGAAGAAGATGGCCCTCTCGCCAACGATCGCGCGGGCGGTGTCACAGGATGATCTGGGCCGAAGCGCGATGCGAATTGTGGATTCGGGTGCTCCACGCCATACAGTGTCTACAGCCACCACAGCGAATGGTCGACCGCCGGAATCGGTAGCGAGACTCTTCACCGTTCCAACGACGATAACCTGGGACCAGGCTATCACGTCGGAGAGCTCGGCTGGTGCGACCTTCGCGCTTAAGTCGGTGAATATGGCGAGGCTGAGAAGAGCGGCTAAGCCGATCGGTGCTCGACGCCGGGTGTCTGGGGAACTTCGGCTCATCTTAGTCTGTCCCGCGGGTTCACGCGGTGGTCATGCGGCTGGTCGCTGTCGTGTCGGCCAGCTTCCGTGCTTGCGCCTCCGCGAACCATTTCGCGTATCTCTCCGACGCGCGCCGATCGTTTTGACGCAGACGGCGATCAACGTGGTGCCCAAGCTCGTGAAGCAGCACATCGTAGAGATAAAACTGGCGTAGGCTGACCTCGCTAAACGCAAGGT
>Ga0210377_10000594_pt1 | contig 34652 bp, 17 predicted proteins | sample PLM4_65_b1redo_FD_155480 | JGI IMG/M metagenome (GOLD analysis project Ga0210377, IMG submission 155480) | Groundwater sediment microbial communities from an aquifer in East River, Colorado, USA - PLM4_65_b1 redo | ecosystem: Environmental > Terrestrial > Soil > Riparian zone | place: USA: East... | reverse complement strand
TGCGATCAACTCCAACACAACTTTGGTTTTAAACTCGGCGCTGAAGGTTCTGCGTTGTACCATTCTGGACTCCATTTCTTTGCGATTCTACCCTATGGGTAGTGTCCAGATTCTTGGGTCCATTAGATTGCTCCACCTTCAGGTCCATTGCTTGTCCAAACATTTGTGCCAGCAGAAACCGTAGATATGCCCGTCTGATTATTGGATAGCAATATTAAAAGCACAAATACACTAAGCAACCGAATTACGAAGAGGGGTAATTTCAACAAGCATAAAGCCCTGATACATCTCAGATTCAGAGTGATTTTCATAACGTCTCCAATCCAAACCAATGGACATCCCGCTTCTGAAGATTGTAGCACCTTGAGACAGAAATACAATTCACGTTTGTTACGTTTTGTCCTGCAAGTTCGCCTGATATAGTAAAGACGGGTATAAATTCCCTCGCCAACTGGGAATTCTCATACATCTCTCTGAATCTGACACTCGCGCCATATTGATTAACTTCGCCCTGCTTGGCCGCAGCAGATAATCACGAATGGACACCAATTTAATCGCGTTTACGCGTTTGCATATTAATAAGCTAGAACAGAAAAAGGGCGCTGGTTTGGCAGCGCCCTTTTCGCCTGGTTAGTAAACTACAGTCCCCACTCCGCGAATGTAGAAGGTGTTATTACTCGGGCGGAACACTGCGATGTCTGCCTTGCCATCTCCAGTGTAGTCTCCGATGACTGGGATGTCCCCGACCGTGCCATATAGCGCAGGTCCAACCCCGTAAATGTACCAAGTACTGTTGGTTGGACGAAACACCGCAATATCTGCCTTCCCATCGCCGTTGTAATCTGCGATTACCGGAACATCACCAACAGTGCCATACACAAAGGGTCCAATCCCATACAGGTACCAGGTGCTATTGGTTGGACGGAACACGGCAATATCGGCTTTCCCGTCCCCGTTGTAATCTGCAATCACTGGAATGTCGCCTACTGTACCGTACACCCGCGGTCCAATTCCATATAGATACCAAGTATTTGTGGTCGGGCGGAACACGGCAATATCCGCCTTCCCATCCCCATCGTAATCGGCAACTACTGGAATGTCGCCCACTGTGCCATATACCCGTGGTCCAATCCCATATAGATACCAGGTGCTTGTCGTCGGACGGAACACGGCAATGTCGTCTTTCCCATCGCCATTGTAATCAGCAGGCACAGGAATATCCCCGCTTTGCCCGTAAACAAATGGTGTCAAGCCTTTGATAAACCAAGTTCCGTTCCCTGAACTAAAGATACCGGTTTCATCTTTCCCATCACCATTGAAATCACCTTTTATCGGCTTTGGATCAATGATCGACACGCTCAAGAAGTTCGCTGTAACTGACTTGGAGGAGGTCATATTCACAACACAAGAACCTGTTCCAGAACAAGCGCCACCCCAACCTGCAAATATTGAACCTGCTGATGGAGCAGCAGTTAAAGTAACCACAGTGTTAGTAGCAAAATTGTAAGAACAAGTTGCTCCACAGTCGATACCTATAGGATTGCTCGTCACTGTCCCGTCGCCAGTACCCTCCTTATTGATAGTCAAAGTATATATTACGGTAGTATTGTTAAGCCAGATTGTATAATCAATTCCGTCAACCTTGCCATCATTGTTGAAATCTCCATCAGATGGACCGTTGGAAGTCTGCTGACCGTAATGGTTCGACCAGATAACATAATCGAGGCTATCAACATTGCCGTCTCCGTTTGCATCGCCAGGTTTACTAAAGGTGGCTGTGACAGATTTAGCGCCTGTCATAGCGATAACACAACTTCCGGTTCCGGTACATGCGCCGCTCCAGCCATAAAACGCAGAGCCGGTGGCAGGAGTCGCGGTCAATGTAACTTGAGTGTTGTAGGCAAAAGCGTAAGAACAAGTGGAGCCGCAGTTGATGCCAGCCGGATTGCTTATCACTGTACCATCACTACCACCCGTCTCGGTCTTGGTGAGCATCAGAGTATAAATTCGAATATTGAAGGTAGCGATGCACGTTTTGCTGACATTCATAGTGACTTGACCATCCGAGCAATCGGCATCACCACTCCAGCCTGCAAAATAGGAATCTGTCGATGCAGTGGCAGTCAACGTTACTTGGGTATTGTATGGATAAGACTCCGAACAATCTGCGCCACAATTGATGCCAGCTGGATTACTAGTTACTGTCCCGCCACCAGTGCCGGTTTTGTTGACCGTCAAGGTTGGAGTCTGTAAATTGAAGTTGGCTGTGACTGTTGTAGCCGTGGTCATTACTATCGTACATGTGCCGGTGCCCGAACATCCACCTCCGTTCCAACCCGTGAAGGTGGAACCTGCAACAGCTGTTGCAGTTAAGGTGACGCTGGTGTTATAGGTATATGCTTCTGAACAATCCGCGCCACAATTGATGCCGGCTGGATTACTAGTTACTGTTCCGCCACCTGTGCCTGTTTTGTTGACAGTTAGAGTTGGAGTCTGCAAATTGAAATTAGCCGTGACTGTTGTAGCCGCAGTCATTGTTAGTATACAAGTGCTAGTACCCGAACACCCACCGCCACTCCAGCCTGTAAAAGTAGATCCTGCGGCAGGCACAGCAGTCAACGTGACACTCGTGTTATAGATATACGCCTCCGAACAATCTGCACCACAGTTGATTCCGGCAGGACTACTCGTCACCATGCCACTGCCGGTGCCAGATTTGGTCACCGTCAGGGTTTGATTGCCAGGTGCGGTGAAAGTGGCAGTCACAGATCGAGCAGAACTCATCGTAACCGTACAGGTCCCTGTACCAGAACAAGCTCCACTCCAACCGGTGAAGGTGGATGGAGCCGTAGGTGAGGCAGTTAAAGTCACCACTGTGTTATATGCAAAGGCATACGAACAAGTTGACCCACAATTTATCCCTGCTGGTGCACTTGTCACCGTGCCACTGCCCGTGCCGTTTTTGATAACTGTCAAGGTTTGGTTAGTGTAACGAGTAATCAGTGCAGATCCAGCCCCGGTAAACACGATTGAATATCGTTGCGGACCAACTGGAATGTTATTTCCGCGAACACGGATTATCCATGTTCCTGCTTGAGGATTGGGGACAATAATTTGCTCCTGGTTGTTGAGATGATCAGCGCCAGTTGTAGCTGTAAGCCCGGGGTTAGATGGGTTTAAGACAAAAGGATAGTAGGTTTGACCTGATGGGCTGATGAGTGTTAGGTCGAGATCGTTTACCAACTGAACCGTCGCAGAAGGTGTGGCTGGCTCATCATCCCAGGCAATACTCGCTTTCATACTTGGAATGGAACCGGAGAATGAGTAAGTGTAATCGTGGTACTCACCACTCTGTGAAACGCTCTCCTCGCGAAAATTTCGCGCGATCAGCATATCCATAGCACTGACACCATCCACGCGCCCGTAACCATATTGGTAATCAGGACCTGCGTTGCCTTTGTCCACAGCAGTATGAATCAGCAACGCTTTTATAGTAGAAGGTAAGGGCTCGCCACTAGAGGCAAATGTAGATCGGTATTGCTGGATTAACAGGGCATTTAGCCCAGCTACAGCCGGAGCAGCCATTGATGTGCCACACATAATATCATAAGGATAGGTATAGTCATCATGTCCATCATTATTATCATCAGTAAACAAATTATCCGGGACAGCAGAGTTAATTCCTTGCTCCTGACCTATCCCCCCACCTTGCTCACAACCTGGGGCGCTAATTGTAGGTTTGATTCTGCCATCATCAGTAGGGCCAAAGCTACTGAACGAAGCAATCACATCGCTATCAGAATTGGTAGCTCCAACATGAATTGGATTTTTGGCACCACCTGGAGGTGCGGTGGTTCCATACCCAGTACCACACCTTCCGTTGCCTCTCTCATTACCAGCCGCCCATGTAGCTATATATGGTTCCCCAAGACTGCCTGTCACAATATCATCGATCAGTTGACTGACAGCCCCATAATTGCCCTCCCACTCACAAGGAAAACCGTTGGCAGCAGTATTGGTACCAATAGATGCAGTGCCTAAATCTGCTCCATACGTATTTTTGGCCGCTCGCCAATCCGCTTCAATATCGCCAGGGTTGGTATATAGCCATTGATCGCCACTGTATTGAAAACCATAAGAGATAACCCAAGCAGACGGAGCCATCCCTTTCAAATCTCGCAAAAATGGACTATTGGAGCCGCTTCCGGCGGCGATACCGGCAACATGTGTTGGATGATCAGCCGTAGAACTGGAATCACCAATAGTTAAGCGCCCAGAAAAAGCGGGATGAGTAGCTGATACTGCGCCTGCATCATAAACCAGCAAGTCTATTCCCGAACCTGTGAGGTCATAAGGTGCTGCTTGTAGACTATCGCCGCCGATTCTGCGTCGTACGCAATCATTTAGTGCTTCCAATTTTGGCAATGGCGGTTCAATCCAAATGATCTCGTTCGACGCCTTCAATGCAAGATAGTTTTCAGAGGGAATACTGACCATTAGTGCATTTATGGAAAGCATTTCACTAACAACGCTTCCTCCCAATTGCAGGATAAAAGCCTTGCCATCATTCAAGGGTACATCTGCTGCAAATTCTACGAGCAGTGGTAGTGTGCCATCTCTATTTTGATAAAAAGCTCGCAATGCCTGATCGCGCAGATATATCGATTCTTTATGATCAGGTAAAAACTCTCCCGCCCACCTTATCGAAGGGTCGGATGCTATTACTGACATGTCGTTTGACTCTACCGAGGCAATCCAGGCATTATGAGGAATGTAATGCAAGAGTTTAATTCCTTGAGCAGCCAGGGCCTTTTTCTGGTCTGGCGATGGCAACTCATAAAACTGAATCAACAAATGCAATGGTTTGTTGCTTTGGGCGATTAGAGCAGACTCCAGTGCATTTACTACTATTCCTGGTTGCGGCACAAATTGATTTGCTTCCAGCAAAATCGCGTAAGGATCGATTTCCTGAATAGACAGTGCCGCAGACTTATTTATAGCATTCTGATAAGCAGCCAGCAACTCATTTGTGTTTAGTTGTGTTGCAGAAGTATATCCATTTGTGCAATCGCCGACAACAAAACCGACATATTTTTCAAGAACAATATCGTCAATCCACGGACCTTCTTGATTAGTGGTTGCATCACTACCAAACTTAAATGCCAACCAAACTGAAGAATCGCCGGTATAACTTTGAAAACCAATTTCCTTCGTAACCCAATCACTATTTCCAGAATATTCAAAACCATTAAAATTAACACCGTCACTGGAAATACCTACAAATAACTTATCATAATCTTGCTCTGTTTGGAGCCACATCTTGAATGTTACTTTTGCATCTGTTGCATCACTTAAGTCAAATGGGCCATAAATCATCCAAGTGTTAGAGTTCGGAGGATATTTACTGGTTGCAGGATCAACACCATTAACCCCTCCACTGGCTGGCCACGCTGCCCAACTTCCACCATAATGACGGTAGTCATCATCATTCCATAAATGCTCACATCCGTCAGAATTTAGATCTTTCAAAACCCAGGCACCAGATGGAAAGACTCCCTCGAAACTTTCTGAAGCTATCGTATTCCATCCGAAAGCCAAGGGTATAACTTCATCCTGGAGGTCCGGTTTCTTCTCGTTACCATCAGGCATCATAGGTTGCGCATCGCTGGGTGGTAAATATAAACTTGTTGCGTATGCAGAAATATCTCCACTTTGAGATACTACAGGAGCGCCAATCAGTTTACTTAAAGGCTGTATGGAATAATGATCAAGTGTGCCTTGATTTCCATCGGGAGTTTTGTCCCTAATGCGCAGCATCCATTGTCCGGTAGCGGGCTGTTCAGAAAAGTCAGCCAAACGTAGTGACCCTGAAAGCCCATTATCTACAGAGGTTAATTTATCAGAAATATTGACTGAAACATTGTTATACACTAATTCCACTTCAATATCACTGGGTTGTACTGTACTAATAGACAGTTTAACCAGAACATCAGTGATTGTTGCTTGTTCAGGAATATCTGATGAAACAACAATTTTTGCTAACCAGGCTCCATCATCAGGAATGGTGTTGCTTTCCAAAGATGAAGTGTAAGGTCCACAGGCGCCACCCAGCCATGTAAATGAACGGCTATAATTGTTATCATTTTCATTAGACTCTGCTATGTTATTGTACACATCAGCCTTGATAGTCAAGGTATGTGAACCCGCAGTTGGTGATAGATTTAACTGCCAATCTTGAACATAAACATAATAGTCTTGACTCACACCACCAGTGCTGTCCCAACAAGTCAACGGATTTGTTCCGCCATCATAATATATGCAGGACGTGAAGGTAGTCGATGTACTTCCTCCAGCATTTATTACCGCCCAATCCACAAAAGTGCTCTGGTTAGCATATAGCGTATTGACAACACTCGTGCCAGTTACGGAAGAAGCAACCAAAGGAGCATCCCATCCGGATGGTGTGTAGGGGATTAGATTGGGCTGCGAAACTGTATTTTTTTGCAAAACAATATCATCGACAAAAGGGCCATCGTCGACGTTACTGATATCGCTGGTAAAAATAAAGGCGATCCAAACCGACGAGTCCCCTGTTACGTTTCCTATAGTGGGCACATTGGTTAAGTCAAAATCAAGATACTGCCATCCACCGGAATCCCCACTTGTCTGAGTACCATGGTAGTTCACTCCGTCTAGAGACGCATACCAGCCAAACCAATCATAATACTGTTCCGATTGGTTCCAATAGCGAAACAGTAGATCAGCATCATTTGCATTGCTCAAGTCGAACGGCCCATATTCCATCCAAGAGAAAGCATTATTGGGATAGTAATAAGATGCTGGATCCAAACCATTGGCGCCACCATTTGCAGCCCATGCGCTCCAAACTCCTGTGTATGGCTTATAATCATCATCATCCCAGTAATATTCACCGTTTGTCGTGCCATCATGATCAAACACATTCCTTAATCCACTTGGAAATGCATATTCAAAGCCTTCACTCACGATAGTGCTCCAACTAGTCGCGCTATCGGTCGGTTCTGGTGTCGATTTGTCATTCGGAGTTTCTAGAAATACAGAACCAGGTTCTGGAATTGTTTTGTCTGTACCCTGTTCATAATAAGGCTTGAAAACATCATCTCCAGTTACAGGCGCGATGCCCTTAATAAGGTGGCTGTTTTGTAATATCTCGGTCGACGATATTTGAGCGTCTGTTTCGTTTAATCCCCCGGAATTAGCATTAGGGCTCGTGAGTGTTTGATGGTTATGCCCATCAGAAAATTGAGGTGTTGGTGGAGTTTCTCCTTGTACACTCACTGATTTAGAAATAAATGCTGATTGCGAAAACAAGAGAACGACTATTAATATTGCGTTGAACAGCTTATCAATCGTTTGCATTTTATTCTCCTCGGTTTGCTCTATTACAGTTTTTATTTGGGAAATCCCCACATTGGACTACCGTTTTCTTTATACCCATTGACTTTTGGGTAAAAAACCCTTGAGTACTCCCCAATTTTTTTAATAGTTCCATCTGTATCGACAGAAAAATACCAAAAATAACTATTTATACAACCTGATGGACAATCACCCTCCCCCTGATAAAACACAATATCCCAGCCTTCGTTTTTTTCAATTACCTTTATCAAGCTTGTGGAATTGAAAGTTGGTGTTAAAACAGGTTCAATGTTCCTCACCTCTGAGTAATTTTCTTGAATAGCTTTTATTGCAGATTGAGCATCCAAGATAGGTGACGAAGTCTGCCGGAAATTGAAAACACATCCTTGTATTAAGAGCAAGAGAGCGAGAATTAAAAAACGAGTCTTGGTGATCATTAATGTATTCTTATCCCTTTGAGAAGGATATTAACCTGCAAAAACCAAGGTGCCTATAATAGAAGGAATGATAGTGCTATTATCTACAACAATTGAATAACCAACTTCAGGCACACCTCAATAATCCAAAGGAAGAAAGATTAACAGATTTTTGGTTCGTTTTTCATCTCCCTTTGTTACTTAAACACATTTCTCAACATATTTATATTACTCGGTATAAAGTGAAATTCAACTGACAAATGTCACTATTTGGTTACAACGAAATTGCCTCTGTTTTGGTCTAAAACTCGGTATACTTAACACAACCCATTACGGGGAAATCACTATGCCCCTCTCCGAATCTGACACCCGCGCGAAACTCATTGACCCTGCCCTCCATGCCCGCGTTTGGACTCTGGTGGGGATTTGAAATGTCATGAAGATAAATAGATAGTCACATCATCTTTGATGCAACACTCTCATAGAAACCAAAGAGCCACCCTGATATGACCATTAGCTCGGGTGGCTTTTTGATTCAACATCTTTTACACCGGAATATCGCCGACCGTCCCATACACACTCGGTCCTACACCATATCGGTACCAAGTGCTATTGGTCGGACGGAAGACCGCAATGTCTGCCTTGCCATCTCCGTTGTAATCCCCGATCACCGGGATGTCCCCCTCCGTACCATACACGCTTGGTCCGATCCCATACAGATACCATGTACTGTTCGTCGGACGGAAGACCGCGATATCCGCCTTCCCATCCCCGTTGTAATCCGCAACGACGGGGATATCTCCAACTGTCCCGTAGACTCGCGGGCCTATTCCATACAGATACCAGGTACTGTTGCTCGGACGGAAGACGGCAATGTCAGCCTTCCCGTCCCCATTGTAGTCTGCAATCACCGGAACATCACCCACTGTGCCGTAGACACGCGGTCCCACGCCAAGGATATACCAGGTACTGTTCGTGGGGCGGAAGACCGCTATGTCCGCTTTGCCATCCCCGTTGTAGTCCGCAACTACAGGAATGTCTCCCACCATCCCATACACGAACGAGCCTTTTCCAAGGATATACCAGGTTGAGTTGGATGGACGAAAGACGGCGATATCATCCTTGCCATCTCCGTCATAGTCGGCTGGCACCGGGATATCGCCAACTTGACCATATACAAAGGCGCCTTGCCCTTGAATGTACCAGGTGCTGTTGGATGGACGGAAAGCCGCTACATCCGTCTTGCCGTCTCCGTTGAAATCGGCTGACATGAATGTAGTGATCTTTGTGCCAATATATTCTTCACCACTCGTGAAATCTCCATCCCCCACATTGACCCCGCCCAACGGATTCCCCGCCCCATCGACAATGGAATTGTCATCCACCACATCCAAACGAATCGTGCCGTTGCCAGTGCCAGTATTCGCTGTTACTGTATAAGTTGTACCAGAACCACTCACTCCTGTGATGGATGCGCCTGTGACACCGGTGGTGGTCAAGGTGAAGTCGGTTGTGTTCACACCGGTGACGGCTTCCGAGAAAATCACAGTAAAGTCTACATCAGTGAAAGAAGTATATTCCGCTCCTACGCGGCGAATCGAAGAGATACTTGGTGGAGTTGTATCTTCAGGTATACATTGATAGATAATGACATCATCCACCCACCATCCCCAAGCATAGCCTAATGCATCGAGTCCCATGCGCCAGCGGAATGTAATCGTTTGTCCTGCCAAGGAAGCCAGATTCAAGCGGGTACTGATATAACCATGACTGGAGCCCACAAACGCAGACCGTCCTTGCAAAGGATTTCCTGTTGGACTGGTACGAATTGTACCTTTATAGCCGTTAAAATCGATCAAAGACTCAGCGTCGTGCCATGTTGCGCCGCCATCAATACTGTATTCCAGCACACCGCCATCATCGTAATACCCCGACGCTTCATAAGCTTCAAAATCATAGGCATGTGCAAAGTGCAAGTAAGCATCGGTGGGAATCGTGACAGCGGCCAGTATTGCGCTTGCATCTGTCACATCGCCCGGATAATCATCGGCATATAAGAAGTGATTGCCCGAATGTGCATAGATCCCATAGGGGGAATCAAGCTGCCAGCGGGTATATTCTCCATTGTAGAAGGTCCAGTTTGCTGTTCCTGATTCCAGATCGTCCGAGAAGACATTTACCCGGACACCTCCCTGATCGCAGTAAGGTGCATCAGAATTGAAATTTGCGATTGGCTGCCCATTCATTTCTACCGCGTCAATGGCGTTCTTTACTTCGGTGCAGTCTGCTGTGGTAATCCCTTTCTGCCCAATCAGGTTTGAACAAGCCTGTTGGAGGGCATAATACAAATCCGAATAATCTGCTCCGGAGAACAGCAGGTTGGTATTCGCCTCGTAGTAGATGGCAACGGTCTTGTCCCAGCCAAGGGCTGCCACCGTTTTCCCATTGAAACTACCCCCATCGACCATCAGGAAAACAGCTTTGTTGTTAATACCACTATTGAAATGCACACCGCCATTGTCGCTCTCGCCTGTATAGTAATTGCTGCTGGTCGTCTTATCCGGGTCGCCATAGGCAGGCGGGTTGCTCATGCTGCGAAGAGCGCCCAGATCGAAAACATCCTCACCTATCAGCCATTTAACCACACTCGTATCATTTCCTTTACCATTGGTCTGATCATAGTATTCGCCCCACAAATCCGAAAAGGATTCATTGATGGCGCCAGATTGATAGTAATAGAAAAGGTCGGATTCATATTGTGTGACACCATGCGTTAGTTCATGAGCCACAACGTCATCTGCCAGAGGAAAATCGTAGGTGTCTCCATAGACCATTTGTAAACCAGTCCATGCAGCATTTGCATATACAGCACTGTAATGAACACTTGAAATAATCGCCATTCCAGCGTTATTAATACTATTCCGGGAATGTTCGATCGCATATAAAGAGTATGTCCCTATTGCATATTCATGCGCAGCATCTGCATGTTCGTCAAACCCATTTGTGCAGCCAGGCTTGGATTGATTGCATAGGAACGTGCCAGGCAGACTGATATAGTTGTTTGCCGTATAGGTCTGAACTTTAGGATCAAGAGCGAGAGTTGAATTGCTTAGGAAGAAACTGGCAGGCATACTCGCGCCATTCACTGTGGCTACAATAGAATATCTACCACCAATGCTGTTGGCCGAAAACACAGGTGAAGTCGCGAACCCATTAACATCGGTCACAACCGTGGAAATGTTTGTGCCTGTATTCGCAAATACCGCACTCGCTCCATGATCCGGAGCTGTAAATGTAACCGTTTCTCCCTGCACCCTATCACCATCTTCATCATAAACAACGGCGATTAATTGGGATAATGCTGGATTATTGATTACAGTAATTTGGGGCGATCCTTCATAGGTGACAATATACTGAGGCGTTGTCGCGGTGGCATTGTATTCTACAGCTCCAATATCACATTGCGTTCCTATCGGGCGTATTGTACTGCGCTGATCTGCGGCAGGGCAATCAGCGGCATTTGCTGCATCTATAGCTGGGCTGTCAGACATTAACGGGTGATAACCCAGCGGGAATAAGGCACCTAATTTCGGATCCACTCCTACCTGATCGGTGGGATCCGGGACAAAAACAGACCCCGGATGTTGGCAAGAGGGGGAAGAACCAAATATGTTGTGACCCAAAGAGGTCATGGTCATTTCCCCATCGCAATCCCAACGCGGATTTCCCGCCAGAATGCTATTTCCAATTTCAAGATTTCCTTTGTAGGGGTTCGCAATCGAAATTGCCTCTGTTCCACCATTGTTTGTGATCGTGGAATATTGAATTCTGACTGTTCCCTCGATAAGACTAATGGCACTACCAGAATAAACATAACCATTTGTGTCTCCGGCATGGTTACCGCTAATTGTCGTGTTCGAAATAATGGAAGTTCCAGAATAGTTGTAAAGACCATTATTGTTTTTGATGGACGCGCCGAGGTCAAAGTTCAAAGTGCCTGTTCCGCTATGATAAATGCCGAACTTACTATTTTGGATGATAAATCTTGAAATGGAGACGTTTGAACCAGACACTGAGATGCCGTTCGATGTAAAGTTTCCATCCACAGTCGAATATCCAATTTGAGAACTGAAGGTTTCATCCCAGCCTCCCATGAGTATAAGGATCTTGGGAATGGTTGCCGCCGGGTAGGTTCCGACCGCTACTTTGAGTGAATCGCCATTCGCTGCTTTTTTGACCGCGCCATTGACGGTTTGGCACGGTAATGTTGGCGTGTTACAGGCATTTCCATCGCTTCCAGTGGGCGAAACGAACCATGTCGCGTTGACCATTGGAAAGTCAACAGATCCCGCCAAGCCGGAGACTGTTGCCACGACATTGTAGGCACCTAATTCTGAATTAGCAGTGAAAACCGGCGAAGTTGCAAGACCACCCTCATCGGTGACAATGATCGTGGAATTACTTCCTGTATCAGCAAATGTACCGCTTGGGCCTGATGATGGTGCAGTAAAGGTAACATTCACACCGTCGACCGGGCTGCCGGACGAATCGCTGATGTAAACCACCAAAGGCAAAGGAAATGAAAGTAACATGCCAGAGTGTTGATTCGACCCTGACAAAATTCCCGAGGATACTGCCATTCCCGGAACCGCGTATTCATAAGCTCCGATATCACAGGCATCGCCTTGTGGACGCGTAATACCACGTTGATCGACGGCAGGGCAGGAGCTAAAATCTGCGCCGTCAACCGCCGGACTGGTGGATGAGACGGGAATATATCCCATTGGCAGCAGTGCGAATAATTGGGGGGGAGTCTCCACCCGATCTGTGGGATCAGGTACAAACGCTTTGGATCCAGTACATGCCGGGGACTTTCCAAAGATGTTATGACCACCAGATGTCATGCCGTTGCCTTCAAGATAACAATCTTCCGCTTGATTTTCGGCAAGAATGCTGTTTTGTATTTCAATATGAGAACCGCCATTTACACTGTAAATGGCATAGTCACCTGTATTATAGGCAATTGTTGAGTTGTAAATCTTTACTAGACCACCGAGATTTCTAACAGCACTACCAAGGTTTTCATAGCCATTTTTGTCCATACCATCGTTGCCGCTGATGGTTATATTGGTAAGCGTTGTCTCTGCCGCGGAAATATAAAGACCGCTGCTATTATGAAGCAAAGCGCCTCGCTCAAATTTCAACCTGCCTGAAGTATGTTGAATACCGAGGTTGCTATTTTGAACCAAAAACCTGGAGAAGAGGACATCCGGGGCACTTACATAAATGCCGTAGTTCGACGTATTCCCATCGATCGTAGATGTACCGATCTGTGAAGTGAATGTACCATCCCACCCACCAAGAAATGATATGCTTTTGGTAACCTGCACAGGTGAATACGTGCCAGCCGTCACGAGGATCCCATCTCCATTGGCCGCTTTGTAGATGGCACTGTTGATTGTCAGGCACGGTGATGTAGGTGTGTTGCAGGAATTGGAATCGTTGCCGGTGGTTGATACGAACCAGGCTGCGTTCACAAGTACGAACTTCACAGAACCAGACAAACCAGAGGCAGCCGCAGTGACTTCGTATGTGCCCAGCTTCGAATTCGCAGTAAATATCGGCGCGATAGCCTGACCATCCTGATTGGTGGTCGCTAGTGCGGTGTTCGTTCCGGTGTCAGCAAAAGTGCCACTGGGTCCAGAAGTTGGCGCCATAAAAGTGACATCCACGCCACTGACCGGGTTTCCGGAAGCATCAATGACATAAACGATCAATGGCAGTGCAAACGGCAGTAATGGACTGGAATGTTGCCCGGATCCGGATGCGACCCCAAACGATTCAGCCGTTCCCGATGATACATACTCATATGCCCCTATATCGCATGCCTCGCCTTGAGGACGTGCGATGCCTCGTTGGTCGGTTGCCAGACAGAAGGCAGGATCGGCATTCTCAATGGCCGGACTATTGGTCAAAAGCGGATGGAAGCCTATCGGCAATAATGGCGATAATTTGGGATCAGTCCCGATCTGATCCGTGGGAGCAGGAACGAAATAGGATGAGCCAGAACAGGCAGGTGAACTCCCAAAAATATTGTAACCAACGGATACCAGATTTATGTAAGGGTTGTAACAATCACCACCGCCATTACCCGCCAGTATGCTGTTCCCAATTTCAATATGTGCACTGGCAGTTGCTTGACTGCGGATTGCATAGTCTCCCGAGTTATTTGTGATGGTTGAATACTGGATGAAAATATCTCCACTGTTATTCATGATTGCACTGCCACTACCCGTGCTGGCATGATTTCCACTCACTGTGATATTGGTCAACGTAGCCAGCCCGCCGGCATTGTAGAAGCCAGTATCGTTATTGATCAGGGCCCCTTGCTCAAAGCTCAATGTGCCAGAGCCATGGTAGATACCATAGTGACTATTTTGAATAATAATCCTGGAAAGGGAAATATTTAGGGCATTTGCAATAATACCGCTATAGCCTGTGATTATAGAGAAGCCTGTTTGGGATGTGAAGGTGTTGTCCCAGCCACCTGAAATTGTCAGACTTTTGGTGACATCGATGCCGTCATATTCTCCGGCAGCTACTTTAATCACATCGATTGTTGCGGCTTTATTGACAGCAGCTATGATAGTCAGGCAAGGATCGAAAGGGGAACGACAGGAATTCTCATCATTTCCGTAGGGGGAAACATACAGGGTGCTGTTAGTCAGGTTAAAACCGACAGAGCCTGATAATCCTGAAACTGTTGCCAAAACATCATAGGTGCCTCTTTCCGCATTGGCTGTAAAGACTGAGGATGTCGCCACCCCGTCAGCATCGACAAGGGCTGTGGTTGCATTGGTCCCTGTGTCTGCAAAAGTTCCACTAGGCCCTATAGCAGGTGCAATAAACGTAACATCCATTCCACTAACAGGGCTACCCAAATCATCAACTACATATACCTGCAGCGGTAGAGGAAATGTAAACGAAACAGCTATCTGCTGCTCATTTCCACCCACAATTCCAAAAGTAGCGGGCGCTCCCGGTACAGTATATTCATAGGCTCCAATGTCGCAAGCCAATCCCTGGGGACGCATCACGCCTCTCTGATCGGTGGGTAAACATGTTTCTGGATCGCCAGCGTCAATTGCGGGGCTGTTATTCAACAATGCATAGTAAGCAGGATTGCCAACCAGGGAAGCATTGAGCAACGGGTTGACATCAATCAAATCACCAGATGCTGCAGTCAAAGTGCAACCCGACGTGTTCCCAATTAGATTGTGTCCAAGGCTGGTGATTGTCCCTGAACAATCCTGTCCGGAGGATGCAGTTGAATTGTTCGAGAGAATGCTATTCTGTAGGGTGACAGTACCGTACTGGTTGACAATGCCGAGCATAGTGTTGTTGCTCACCGTACTGTTATTTAAAACCAGAGTACCAGAATTTTGAATAGCTTCATCTCCCTTATTGCCACTTACGGTACTGTTATTTAATATGAAAGTGCCACTATTCCTGATACCACTAGACTGATAGTAACCAACGAGTAAATTTCCGCTGATGGTACTGTTGTTCATCACAACAGCACCCCCAACAACATTACCCCCGGAGTTTTCAATACTGCCCCCGCCCCCGCCACTTGAACCGCCAGTCCTGCCAGTGATGTTATCACTTATGGTCGTATTGTTCATTGTTAATATACCGTAGTTATAGATTCCACCGCCCGATGCTAAACCTTCATTTCGGGTCACCAAGCTGTTGCTCAGAACAAGCGAGCCTCGAGCCTTATAGATACCACCTCCACTGGTGGAAGATCCATTCTTGATTGTAAAGCGGTCAATAATGGCATGTACGTCATTGGCTATGACTCCTCGACGAGCTCCCTCACCATCGATCACAGATATACCCATCTGTTCATTGAATGAGCTATTCCAACCTCCTGAAAGTGTAATATTCTTGGTGATCTGTACTACTTCTGTTCCTGAACCCGTATACGTTCCATCTGCAACCAGAATCCTGTCTCCCGGAATCGCCTTGTTGAGGGCACCGTTTATTGTAAGACAGGGGGTACTGGATTCGATACAAGTATCAGAGTCAGAGCCAGTTGTTGCAACAAATAAAGTGATAATGTTGGTCAGGAGGAAATTCGCGATATCTGAATAGCCGTCAGCAGTTGCCGATACACTGTAGGTACCTATAATTGCATTTGGGAAAAAGATTGAGGCAGACGCCTGTCCGGTGTTATCGGTAATCACAGTTGTAGTATTGGTGCCGGTGTCTGCAAAAATCCCGCTGGAACCGTATGTGGGAGCTGTAAATGTAATAGTGGTACCTCGAACCGGATTTGCAGAGCTATCGAGCAACTGCACTGTCAGAGGCAAGGGAAAGGAATCTCCAGAACTGGCTTGTTGGCCGAAACCACTTATCACGAGCAATCTCCCCTCTGCGGTAGACTCATATGCACCGATATCGCAAACACCTCCCTGTGGACGAAGTAAATTGCGTTGATCAATGAGAAGACAGGTATCGTTATCCCCGTTATTAATCGCGGGGCTTGTCTGCTGAAGTGCATGAAAAGGTATTACTCCTGATAAAGATACCTCGAGTAGTGGATCTGTATTTAACTGATCTCCTGCTCCTCCGGTCACAGTGCATCCCAACGTGTTTCCAATGATATTGTGGTCGGAAACAGCAATCGAACCGAAGCAATCCGAGCCAGCTCCCACTGCTGTGTTCCTCGCAAGGATACTGTTTTGTATGGAAACCGAGCCACCGTTTACGGATATTCCGCCGCCTGTCCCATTTGAGTTGTTGTATGCAATCGTCGAATTGTTGATGACAACAGTTCCGCTGGCAACGTGGATGCCTCCGCCTGATGAATCAGCTATATTACCGCTAATGGTACTATTCTGTACCGTTAGAGTTGCATTGTTGGTTACATAAATACCTGCGCCATTACCACGAACTGTATTATTAATCACCGAACTGTTTTTCAGCGTAAAATTGGCACCATAAATGGAAATGCCGCCTGCATTGGTAATGGAATAGGAGTTTTGAATAATGAATGATTCGACCACGACCTCCGAACCAATAACATTAGCCACGATGCTATTTCGGAGCCCATCACCATCAATCGTCGAGACACCATTTTGTAGCGTGAAAGTACTATTCCACCCGCCCGATAGCGTAATGCTTTTAGAGATGATGACGATATTACTGGTTGAACCTGTACCTGTATAGAGTCCGCTTGCCACGAGAACAAGATCGCCCGCTCCCGCTTTTGCCAAGGCACCTTTGATCGTAGCACAAGGCTCTACGGTGATAGAACATGAATTCGTATCACTTCCTGTTGTTGCTACATACCAAGTGACACCAGTCAAGTGCGGGATGTTCGATGCAGAAGGGGCACCGGTTGTAAATGGGGATGACTGATCCTGTGTTTCAATTGCAGTTTCAGAAACTTGGTCTTGCTCTCCCATCTTCCCCCATGCCGTATCAATCTGATTGAAATGCAGACTGATACTTCCTTTCTTCGTATTCACCAACACCAATTCACGGACTGGCATACTTGTATCAACAGGTGTCACTTCCATACGCCAGACCAGTTCTACAGGTCGCGTGCTTGGCTGTAACAGACTCTCATCAAAGACCCACAACTCGGGTTCAGAAACAACAAATTCTTCGGGAGATGCCTGATACCATTTTGCCATCGCTCCAAGAACGGTTTCTGCCGCTTGTGACGCATCGATGGCCGGGTCGGTTAGAAGCGAAAGCCTTGGGGATACTTCTCCGTTTATTGAATACAAGTCTCCATTGTCATTCGTATTTACGATCAATTCCCCACCCATCACTGGAATGCCTTTGTAATTTTGCTGGTAGCGTACTGTCACACGCCCGTTCTCTGAACGAACAGATTTCACCTCCGATAAATCACGTTCAGGGTTCGTGACCCCAAACTCAGGAGCAAATTTATTTGCCAAGGCCCTGCCCGGATCTTGAGGACGAGCCAACGAGCCCAAAATTCTGGAAGCCGAAAGCACGCGTCCACTTTCTGGACCGATAAAACTGATCCGACTACTTTGTGCATTGAATTGGCGCCTGATACCATCACCGCTCTGGGCGGATACAGTAGCAGGCTGGATGGCTGAGAACAACATATTAAATATTAAGGTAATCGTTATCAGTTTTTGAAACTTATTTTTTATGATCATTTCTGGAAACTCCCCAGGGGGAAAAGAGTGTCCCTCCCTGATAAAATCGCATTATCTGATTAGACAACTACGCAAATATTATAAGCAAGATAAGTTACTGATTACAAGATATCAGATGTCACAATTTGGTTACACCTTCCAGATTCCATCTCTTTTGCCGAAAAATCGGTATACTTAACCCAACCTATTAAGGGGAATAACCTCATGCCCCTCTCCGAATCTGACACTCGCGCCAAACTCATTGACCCCGCCCTCCATGCCCGCGGCTGGACGGAGGATTTGATTCGCCGTGAGGAGACTGCCGGCGCGGTGGAGATCGTGGAGGGACAGGCGCGCAAGCGCTCGCAGGGACGCGTAGATTACACACCCAGAGTCAAGGTGACCAGTGAAGCCCAGCCTGTGGCGGTGGCGTTGATCGAAGCCAAGGCGGAGAATTTGCCGCCTGGTCATGGGTTGGAGCAGGGGAAATTGTATGCCGAGTCGAAGCGCTTGAATTTGCCATTTGTGATCGCCACCAATGGACATCAATTCGTTTTGTTTGATCGCATCACTGGAATCACCGACAAGCCAAAACCAATGAACGAAATTCCGACGCCGACTGAGCTAAGAGTGGCGTATGAGTCAGGGATGGGGTTTTCGCTGGAGGCGTCGACTGCCAAGCCGCTGTTGGTCAAGTATCAGGGCGGAGAGGCGACGCGGCGTTATTATCAGGATGCGGCGATTCGGGCGGTGTTGGAACATATCGCAAAGGGAGGGAAGCGCGCGTTACTTTCGTTGGCAACGGGCGCGGGCAAGACGTTTATTGCGGTGCATTTGCTCAAGCGGATCGCAGATGCGGGTCTGTTGCGGCGGGCGTTGTTCATCTGTGACCGTGATGAGTTGCGCGGACAGGGAGTCGCGGCGATGCAGAATGTCTTTGGGGCAGATGCGGAGGAGGTGTATCGTAAAGCCGACGGGACGAACAATGCAAAGAACGCGCGCATCCACATTGCCACGTATCAAACGTTGGGTGTAGATTCCGAAGATTCCGAATCCAATTTCCTAACGGAGAATTATCCCGAAGACTTTTTCAGCCATATCATCATTGACGAGTGCCATCGGTCGGCGTGGGGCAAGTGGAGTCAGGTGTTGACGCACAACCCGAACGCGGTACAGGTTGGGTTGACGGCGACGCCGCGCCAACTGAAGGATTTGAACACCACGCCCGAAGATGAAAAGATCACGGCGGACAATCTCAAGTATTTTGGCGAGCCTGTCTATGAGTATGACATGGCGCAAGGCATGGAGGATGGGTATCTTGCGGCATGTGAAGTGATCCAGCGGGATATCTTCTTGGATCAGAAGAAAGAAAATGAACAGGTGACAGGCGTGCAACGGGATGAACTGGAAAAGAAGACCATCCGTGATGCCATCACAGGCGAAGAGTTGAGTGTTGCGGAAGTTCCGCAGCAGAGATATGAAGCGGGGAGTTTTGAAGCGCGCTTGATGATGCCCGACCGCGTGAGCGCCATGTGTAAGGACTTGTTCAACCTGCTGGTCGAGTCGGGCGGACCCGAACAGAAAACGATCATCTTTTGCGCCAAGGACAGCCACGCCGACCGCGTCGCAGTGGAGATGAATAATCTCTATCGTGATTGGCGTAAAGCAAACGGATTGAATCCGAATGCGGACAATCATTATGCGTTCAAATGTACGGCGGCGAGTTCAGGCAATGACCAGCTGCCCGACCTGCGCGGCAGTTCGCAGCGGTTGTGCTGGCTACTTACTTCATCCACCAAGTTTCGGAGCAAAGTGATGGGAGTTAGTTCAAATATGTCGCACGAGCATAACTATGATGCAGACCGCCAAGGATTGCCTTATCCTTGTAACCCCATTGATTACATTTTGGCATCATGATTTTCTCTGTAAGGGTAAATTCAAATACTCAGTTTTGCGGTCTCTAATCCAAAGATTAATAAAACCGTGAGGACTAGAATCTGGTATCTGTTATTTTTTGGGGCTCGCCGCGGACTTCATGGATAAGAGCCATGTGGACTGCAATTTCAAGTCCTCAGAATCGCAGCCTATTTAAGACCACACGGCTAGCCCAAAAGGCTAGCCGTGTGGTCTGCTGTCGGGGTGGAGAGATTTGAACTCTCGACCTCACGGACCCGAACCGTGCGCTCTACCGGTCTGAGCCACACCCCGAGAGTCCCCTTTAGGGGAAAGCGTGCGAATTATACCATTGCAACTTGTTTTGGCAAGTTATGGATTAAGCAAAACGACCTGACTATAAACATAGAAACGACCAGGCATGCGATCATCACTTTGGCGAATGATTAAACGGGCAGACATGGGCTCTGTCACCTTATACAGGATGCTCGTTTCAAACAATTGCGGATTGATATCCTTGACGTTGATGATACGCAAACCGACTGACTTACCATCAGGACTGAGCAATTCCAGTACGACCGGTTGAATACTAAACGGCCAGATATCTCCTTTGACGTTCAGGACTCCGCCGGAAACTGTTTCTTCAGCGACCGGGCTAAACACCATAACCGGTTCGGATGGATCCCCGGATGGGTTGATCTCATTCACACCTGAAGAAAGTAAAAGGACACGCACAGAGTTCAGCGCCTGTATTCTGCCTGATTCATCCAAAGTGCTGATCGTAATGCGCCCCAATTCTGCCGCAGCGCGTATCTCAAATGTGATTTTCAGAGATAGAAGCGCTCCTTTGGTTCTCCTACCCAATAGTCGCACAGCACGCGATAACAAGCGACCATCTTCTCCGTAAAGATCTATTTGCACTTTTTCGCTCTCACCCGCCACGACCTTCGCCATAAGCTGTATTGGTGAGACCAATTTTGACATTGGACCTGGTGACATAAATTGAACGGCACCTGCCGCATGCCAGGGAATGGGTGTAGGGGTTTGGGTGAATGACAATCCGGGGGCTCGCAAAGGCGTGGATGATGGAGTTGTTTCAAGTGTCTGAGTTGGCACACTGAGTGGAGTCGATGCCATTGCAGTTTCGGTTCCAAAAATATTCGCCGCGTTTGCAGTCAAAGCGATAACCGTCGGCAGATATTCAGGAGGATAAGGCGTGGGAACAGGACTCGAAGCTTGTGACGCCAAAGGCGAGCAACCAGCTATAAGTCCAAGAAGAGAGGCGAGAATGATTAAGTTTCGTTTCATGCGGATGGAATTCGTCAACAAGTCCAACAGGTCTGATATAGACTTGTTGGACTTGTGATGTCTGCGAGTCTTTCAGCTAAATTTTACAGTCCGTAAATCTCGCTATATTTTGTGGTTAGATAACGAACATAAGGCTCAGGAGTGATCTTCGAACCCGTGACCTTTTGGACAAGATCCTGCGGGTCGTATTTATGTCCGTGGACGTGCACCTTCGCACGCAGCCAGGTGAGCAATTCGTTGAAATTACCCTGACGGATTTGGTCATCAAGATTACGAATATCTTTATTGATCTTTTCCCATAACTGCGCGGAGACGAGATTGCCCAGCGCATATGTGGAGAAGTAACCAATCGAGCCGTATGACCAGTGGACATCCTGCAAGACACCTTTGGCATCGTTGGAAGGCGTAATGCCGAAATATTCCTGCATCTTGGCATTCCAGATCTCCGGCAGGTCTTTGATCGCGATGGAACCTTCCACCATGCCGATCTCCAGTTCCAGACGCAGCATGATGTGCAAGTTATAGGTCGCTTCATCGGCGTTGACACGAATGAACGAGGGCTCAACTTTGTTGATGGCTTTATAGAAGGTTTTGAGACTCACACCATCCAATTGGGATGGGAAGGTCTTCTTCAGTTTTGGATAGAAGTGTTCCCAGAACGGTAGTGAGCGACCGACAAGATTTTCCCACATGCGGGATTGTGATTCATGGATCGCCAATGAAGTACCACCAGCTAACGTTGTGCGTTCGTAGGCAGGATTGACACCCTGCTCGTACATGGCATGTCCGGATTCGTGAAAGGTGCTGAACAAGGTCGCCATTGGGTTATCAGCTTCAAAGCGCGTGGTGATGCGCACATCATTTACATTGAAAGATGTCTCAAATGGATGCGGCGCTTTATCCTGCCGACCGCGGCTCCAGTCGTAGCCATATTGCGTGATGACATCCACGCCAAAATCCCATAACTTCTTTTCGTTGTATTTCTTATGTAGGAAATCATCCTTGACCTGCTTTGTGGCGGCAATGGCTTTGATGAGCTTAACCTGCTTGGGGCGCAAGCCATCAAAGATCGCTTTCACTTCGGCGGTCTTCATGCCGGGTTCGTAATCATCCAACAAAGTGTCGTAGGGATGATCGGCAGGCGGGAAGAATGAAACGTACTTCTTAACCAGCTCAACATTCTTTTCAAGATGCGGTAGAAAGATGGAAAAATCAGATTTTCTGCGCGCATCCACCCAGGCTTCAAATGCCTTGGTGGAAACAATCGCTTGCTCGGCGATAAATTCAGGGGGCACGCGTTTGGCTTTGTCGTAATTGCGCGCCGCAACCCGGATCATCGCAGCATCATCAGAGTCAGCATCGGCGCCCGCGAATTCCTGTTTCAGATCATCAAGCAGCTTACCTACTTCATCCGTGGTAAATTTTTCCTGCGCGATCTTGCCAAGCGTGGCAAGCTGTTGCCCTCGTCCTTCCGACCCGCCAGGCGGCATGTTCACTTGCTGATCCCAACCCAACACGGCAGCGGCTCTGTTGATATCAGAAACTTCACCAAGAAGTTCTTTCAACTTACTCAGTTTTTCGCTCATTGATTCTCCTGTTCATTGTCGTCGCGAGAAGCAAAGACGCTCCTCGCAATGACATGATATTTAATTAACCTTCCAACGTAATGGTTTGCCTTGTAAAGCGGATAAGACTTCGGCAGCGATATCTTCCGAAGCGCGGGACTGTGCTTCCACGGTCTGCGCCCCAACATGCGGAGTCGCGATCACACGTGGATGGGAAACTGCTTCTGTCAAACCGGGCGGCTCGGCGCTGAAAACGTCCAGCGCGGCACCTGCGACTTTTCCGCTGTTCAAGGCTTTCACCAATTCAACTTCACTAATGATGCCACCGCGCGCCGCACACACAATGCGCACACCGTCTTTCATTTCAGAGAAAGCTTGTGCGCCCATCATATCGCGGGTTTGCACATTCAACGGCAAATGCAGGGAAATGAAATCAGACCACGCATACAGATCCTGGATCGAAACAGGTTCTGCGCCGCGCTTCTTGATCTCATCTTCCGAGATCAATGGGTCATAGGCGACCACGTTCATGCCAAAGACGGCAGCGCGCTTGCCCATCTCCATACCGATCCGCCCGTAGCCGATGATGCCGAGTGTCTTGCCATTCAGCTCCACACCTTCGAGCTCCTTCTTGAGCCATTTGCCTTGTTTCATGCCCGCGTCGGCCCGCGGGATTTCGCGCGCGAGGGCAAGCATGAGTCCGAAGGTTAATTCGGCAACTGCCAGCGTGGTGGACATGGGTGCATTGACGACCGTGATGTTGTGTTTCTTCGCGGCTTCGAGATCAATGTTATCCACGCCGACGCCGGCGCGTCCGATCACCTTCAGCTTGGAGGCGGCTTCTATAACGGCAGCAGTTACCTTGGTCCGACCGCGAACGATGAGTCCGTCATAATCGGGAATCGCTTTCAGCAAGTCGTCCGCTGAAATGTTATTGCGATCATCCACCTGAGCAGATGCGCGCAAAATGGACTGTCCGGTTTCGTCCAGTCCGTCTGTGATGAGAATTTTATAGTTTGTCATGGATGTATTTTAACCGATTAGGGGCGGGATAACCCTTCGACAAGCTCAGGACATCGCCCGCCCCTACAAATATTATTCGTATCGTAATGCTTCGACAGGTTCCAGGCTCGCCGCGCGATTGGCTGGATATATTCCGAAGAAAAGACCCACTGCTGCAGAGAAGATCGTGGCAAGTAGAATTGCGTCTGTGCCTACAATGGGTGTAAAAGCTGTTTCGTTTGCCGCGGCAACCTGTCCCACGATAAACGATATCAGCCAGCCAAGGATGATCCCAATAATGCCTCCGATCAGACTCAGCAACGACGACTCCGTCAGGAATTGAATCAAGATATCACGACGGCGCGCACCGAGCGCTTTACGCAAACCGATCTCACGCGTGCGCTCGGTAACAGACACCAACATGATATTCATAATACCGATGCCGCCAACCAACAGGGATATCCCTGCTATGCCGCCGAGGAAGACCGTAAGAATGCCCGTAATCGATTGGAATGTTGACAACAAATCCTGCTGTGTGAAGACTGTGAAATCATCTGCGCCAACCGGAGTGCGATGACGGCTACGCAAGATCGTGGCGATCTCTTCAGACGCCTGCGTTACAACGTCACCACTCACTGCTTGCACAAAGATAACATCTACACGGTCGTTGGTGCTGCGCCGGATCAGACGCGATTGAGCAGTTGTAAACGGTACGATCACCTGGTTATCTTCGCTGCCAAATGCCCCACCACCCTTGGTCTCCAAAACACCGATCACACGAAATGGCTGTCCCTCGATGCGAATGGTTTCACCAGTCACGCCATCAGCATGACCGAATAAGGCTTCAGCGACTTCTGAACCGATCAACACCACTGAGGCACGACCCAACATGTGTTCTTCTGTAATGAATTCGCCCTCAGCCAAATTAAGGTTGCGCACCAGAAAATATTCGGGCGTAACACCAAAAAGTTGAGGCGAGGTCTGTTCGCCGCCAAATGAAACCACGCCATTTCCCTGTAAGGCGGGCGCAACTGCTTCAATGGATGGCGCAGTGAATTGGTCGCGTAATGCATCTGCATCGCCCAAGGTTAATGGCTTAGGGTTGCGGACATTGTCGCCGGGGTCGCCGCGAAAAACAAACAACAAATTTGTACCAATGCCGCTGATGGAACCAGTGATGGATTCTTGTGCGCCCTGCCCAACTGCCAACATGGCGATGACCGCTGCCACACCGATGACGATGCCGAGCACGGTCAAACCGGACCGGAGCTTGTTTCCACTTAAGGATTCAAGCGCCTCAATGAATGCTTGTATCAAGGTCATGAGGCATCACCATCCAATAACCCATCGCGTAGACGGATGACGCGCTGGGTTTGCTCGGCAATCGTTGGATCATGTGTGACAATGATCAACGTAGTACCGCTATCTCTGTTCAAATTCAAAAGGAGATTCATGATCTCTTTGCCAACCTTTGAGTCAAGATTGCCAGTTGGTTCATCTGCCATAAGGATGGCGGGGTTATTTACGATGGCGCGCGCGATCGCTACGCGTTGCTGTTGTCCACCTGAAAGCTCATAAGGGCGATGGGTCATGCGGTCACCCAAGCCAACTGCTTTCAAGGCTTCGATAGCACGCTCGCGGCGTCCATCTGGTTTGCCTGAATAACGCAAGGGCAATTCAACATTGGTAATGGCGGTCTGACGTGATAGCAAGTTAAAACTTTGAAAGACAAAACCAACCTTGCGATTGCGAATACTCGCAAGCTGGTCGTCATTCAAAGACGCCACGGGTTCGCCATCCAGAATATATTCGCCCGAGCTCGGACGATCCAGACAGCCCAATGTATTCATGAGCGTGGATTTACCCGAACCGGAAGGTCCCATAATGGCAACGATCTCGCCGCGTTTGATCGTGAACGAAACACCGCGCAATGCTTCCACCAAGACTTCGCCCATTTGATAATTCTTATGAATATCATGGGCTTCAATTACATTAGACATGATTACCCACCAAACCCACCGCCAGGTCCGCCGCCCGGACCTAGAAATTCAGTCGGCGGATTCAAGATGATGACATCGCCTTCCTTGATATCGCCGCCTGCAATAACACTCATCGAATCAGAGGATGATCCAAGCCTGATCTCTGTCTTCACAGGTTGACCATCCACGAGCAGATAGACCACACGCACACCGTCCGAAAGGCGAACCGCACGATTAGGAATCAAGATTTGATCCTTGATCTCTTTCACCACAATGTTCACTGCAGCGGTCATACCGGGTTTGACAAGTGCGTCCGGATCTGTTAATTCAACAGTAACCTTGAAGCTCACCACGCCTTGAACTGCTGTCCCGGCTTGAGCTACTTCAACGACTACACCGTTATAAGGAGTGTCTTTCTCAAGAATAGCATCGAAAGTAAGCGTGACAGGTTGACCAATTGCCACACTGTTAATGTCCACTTCTGAAACATCCACATCCACATATAAACTGGAGAGATCATCCAGACGAAAAGCTTTCACTCCTGTATTCACTTGATCACCAGCCAATGGATACGCTTCAGTCACAATGCCAGGAAAAGGCGCAACGACACGAGCCATGTTGAGGGTAGCTTGAGCCGCATCCACCCGGGCCTGGGCGGCTGCAATCTCAACGAGGTTTCCCTCATTCAGACGGTCATAAGCACGCTGAGCATCAGCCTCCTGCGCCAAAGCAACAGAAAGCGCGGCACGATACTGCGCAGCGTCCAGTTCATTTGGAGTCCCCAAATACCAGTCTATAACAGCTTGTTTTTGATCACGGGTAGTACGCGCATTAATCAGGTTTAACTCAGCCTGTGCCTTATCAGCATCACCATTGGGGCGATCCTTAAATAACTTGTAAAAATCTTCTGCCCTGGATACATTCCTTTTTGCCAGAATAAGTTCATCCTTGGCTTGTTTAAGCATGTCATCCGAATATCGCCGGAAATCCAACTTAGTGACATCTTTTTGGGCATCCTCAACTGCCTGTTTGGCACTAGCCAGGTCTTGCTCAGCTTGCGCTATCGCAGAATTTGAATTGAGCAGGTTATCAAGGGTCGTTTGCGCATTTGCGAGATCAGCTTCAGCCATAATGATGCTTTGCGGCAGTGAAGTCTTCTTCAAATATGCCATCACAAAATCTGACGGAATATTGTCGCCCACCTTTACATTGACTGTGTCCACGGTGCCAGTCGCCTGCCAATTCAGAGTGGCAGTTTGTTTCGCACGCACTGTTCCCGTCGCACCGATCGTAGCAACCAGGCTGCCGCGTTCGATCTTCGTTGTTTGAAATTGACTTACCGTAGCACTACTGTTCCTCTGCGAAAATGCATAAGCAGAAACTGCAATAATGACCACTAGTAAAAAAATCAATACACCCCTATATTTTCTTAAAAAAGCACCCATGGATCCTCCATAATATATCTCATTTAAAGCACCAAAAATTTTACACCACAAATATGAATTGACTATGAATATTTACAACTGGGCTTATAAAAATCTAACACGACAATAAATGTGACGATTGTCGTCCCATTTGGTGACATTTAAACCTGTGGACAACATTTATGTTTGGGTATCATCATACTGAAATCTATGTTGATATAGCTCCGGAGGAATTCATGCAGTTTATACCCAGCGAGTACCTGACGATCGATCGCAAAGCCCGTGCTAATATGCCATTTTACGATCTAGACTTGCGAGCTCCTGATCTGCGCACCTGTGATTTTGAAGATGTAGTCATAGATTTCAGCCCCGAGCGCGCCATGGTGGAAGCAGCACGCTGTATTCACTGCCCTGATCCTGCGCCCTGCATGATGGCTTGCCCCACTCACAACGACATCCCCTCTGCCATGTGGTTGATCGAACAGGGACGTTTCTCAGATGCCTCAGATCTGTATCATCGTACCAGTTCCCTGCCTGAAATTTGCGGACGCGTCTGTCCGCACGAGGCTTTGTGCCAGGGTTCCTGTGTGCTCAACAAACAACAAACACCTGTTCTTTGCGGCGAATTGGAAGTCTTTACTGTAGATTACAAACGCCGCACGGAAGGACGGATCATTCCCGTCGGTTCGCCGACCGGGAAGCGGGTCGCCATCATCGGAGCTGGACCAGCCGGTTTAGGATGTGCCGACCAACTCATTCAAAGTGGACATGAAGTAACCGTCTTCGAATCCAAGCCTGCACCGGGCGGTCTGCTGGTCTACGGAATCCCCAACTTCAAACTCCCCAAAGATGTATGGATGGAAAAGTGGGAAGAGTTCGAACGCGCGGGTGTTAAATTCGTGGGCGATACCTATATCGGAAAAGATAAGACCATTGATGGTCTATTCAATGAAGGCTTCGATGCAGTCTTCATTGGAGTAGGATCTGAGATCGATGCGAAAATGGAAGATACACCAGGAACAGACCTTCCCGGAGTCTACGAAGCGACCGATTACCTCATCCGCGGAAATGTGAGTCTGGATCTACTTCCACCTGAAATGCACAAACCGCTTGAAATTGGTAAACGCGTAGTGGTCATCGGAGGTGGCGATACTGCTTCGGATTGTTTACGCACATCGCTAAGACTCGGCGCAGAAGAAGTGACCTGTTTGTATCGCCGCACAGAAAAAGAAATGCCCGGCGGCAAAAAGGATCGCAAGTTTGCCCGAGAAGAAGGTGCCAAGTATCGCTTCCTGACCCAGCCTGTAAAATTCATCGCCGGAGAAAATGGAAAACTTGCTGCGGTGGAATGTCTCGAAATGAAACTCGGTGAACCTGATGCTAAAGGGCGACGCAAACCTGTTGCCATTGAGGGCTCGAACTTCAGTGTGGCATGTGACACAGCCGTGCTAGCACTCGGTTATTGGCCCGACCCCATCATTGGCAAAACAACTCCAAATCTTGAAATCCATGACTGGGGTCTTGTCACAGCCGATAAAAAGACCGGCGCTACATCCCGCCCCGGTGTCTTCTCTGGTGGCGATTGTGTCACGGGTCCTGATCTCGTTGTCACTGCCATGGTCGGCGGACGCAAAGCTGCCTGGGCGATCAATGAGTATTTGAAAAACAAATAAAGTTTTACAACAAAATCATAGTGCTCCATTGGATATGAGTCCAATGGAGCACTACTTGTTTCTGAGTATAATCACTGCATGTTTTATAGAACCTTATGGGTGCTTGATAAAGTATTCTCCCTTCTTATTCTCGCCTTCATCTTCACAAGTGATATACCACGTCTCACAGCTCAAACTGACCAGGTCCGCACGTATACTCGTGCGATCGAGTTTGATTACACAACCTGGGTTTGGGATGCCTTCTGGAGCAAAATAGACCAGAGTGTCATCAACGCGCCCTATGTTTTTGAGCGCGGTTCGAATAAACAGATCGTCTTTGAATATTTGCGCGCTACTGATCAACTCAATCAAACTGAATTTCAGATTGAGAAAATCTTTGCCGACCCAAGCATAGCAGATAAAGAATCAACCAGCACCAACCTGCGCGCACAGCGCGATCAATTGATCGAAAGACAAGCCGCACTCGCACCATTCGCCGAATCCATTTTACAAAGCCAGGTCAACACTGCACTCGCCGAGCTCGGTCTTACAACCGGCGGGCAAACCTTGCCACCGCTTCTCTATCGTAGTTCGCCAACGCCACTCGCTTTGATCGTCTCGCCTCGCGATCATATCGAACAAACCACCAACATTTCCATCCTCCCGTCACTGACCCTCGACCAACAGATCAAACTTGAAGATGATGTCTCCAAATCTCTCAATGTATCCACGTTGATCGTTCCGGTCGGCGGCATCGGCGTCTATCCCACCATGGTAATGGAAACCACCGACCTGCGCTGGATGCTTACGGTCATTGCCCACGAATGGACTCATAACTACTTGAACGTTCGCCCACTGGGACTCAACTACTCAACAACCCCCGAACTTCGCACCATGAACGAGACCACCGCCAGCATCAGCGGCGACGAAGTGGGATATCTCGTCCTGGAAAAATATTATCCGGAATTTCTCGCTTCAACTCCTACTTTGAGCCTGCTTCGATCCAATATAGCTTTTCGTCCCTCAAGTGGACTCGCCGACACCGTCCCCTTCGACTTCCGCGCTGAAATGCATACCACCCGTGTCAAAGCCGATGAATTGCTCTCGCAAGGCCAAGTTGAAGAAGCCGAAACCTACATGGAGCAACGCAGGTTAATCTTCTGGGAGAACGGATATTTGATCCGTAAACTTAATCAAGCCTACTTTGCATTTCACGGCGCCTATGCCGATGTCCCCGGCGGTGCGGCTGGTGAAGACCCGGTCGGTCCCGCCGTGCGTGCTTTGCGCGAACAAAGTGACTCACTCGCAGATTTCATCAACACCATCGGCTGGATGACATCCTTTGAACAACTTCAAGAAGCGATTCAACAACCATGAAAATATCTAACAAAATAACTCTGTACACTTTCCTCTTTCTGATTTCTTTTGCCACCGCGTGTTCAACATCGAACACACCCACTCCTTCCATTGATCTTGTTGTACCCACAAACATCATCGTCCCCACCCAGCCCGCATGTACAACCCTGATCACCGAACCTACGCCAGGAGCCGAAACTCCCTCCATCTTCCCACCGATCACTTCAGAGGATCACACCCGCGGACCAGAAGATGCGGCTGTCACCATTTTAGATTACAGCGACTATCAGGACCCGCGTTCGGGTGAATTGGCAAAAGCCGCCAAACAACTGTTGGAAGAAAACTCAAACGACATTCGCGTGGTGACGCGACCGTTCCCGGTCATTATCGTAAATGATAAAACTGCCATTGCTGCCTTAGCCGCGGAAGCCTCCGCCGAACAGGGAAAATTCTGGGAGATGCACGATCTCCTATTCGCACAACAAGCCAACTGGATAAATTTATCAGTGGATGATTTCAAACAATGGATTCTGGCACAGGTCATAGATTTGGGCATGGATGAGGAGAAATTCAGAGCCGATTATGCCCGTGAGGATCTCATCGCCAAAATCCAAAAAGCCTGGGACGATGGTCAGCAGATGGGCTTGCCCGGCACACCCATCGTTGTCATCAACAATGACATGTATCAAGGACCGCGCGATTACACCAGTCTGAATGACATTGCCCAATTGATCATCCTCGGCAAACGTCAATACAAAACCTGCCCACCACTGACGGTAAAAACAAATTCGCAATACATCGCCACCTTGCAGACTGAAAAAGGCGATGTGGCGCTTGAGCTTTTTGCCGACAAAGCGCCAGTCACCGTCAACTCGTTTATTTTTCTTGCACAAAACGGCTGGTATGACAATATCACCTTCCATCGTGTAATTCCCACGCTCTTCGCGCAGACTGGCGACCCGAGTGGAACCGGAAAAGGCAATCCTGGTTATTACCTCATCACCGAAATTCTGCCGTCACTGACATTCAACAGCCCAGGCATGGTCGCCATGGTCAACTCGGGACCCGACACTAGCGGCGGACAGTTCTTCATTACCTACGCACCCGCCACACAATTCGACGGCAAATACACGATCTTCGGACGTGTCCTCACCGGCATGGACGTTCTTCAATCCCTAACTCCGCGCGATGCGCAGCCCGGTGCCAACACACCGCCCGGCGATAAGCTCATTAATATAATGATCGAAGAAAAATAACATTACATACCAATATGGTAAGATAATTAAATGTCATTCAAACTCCACACCTCCATCGCACGCGACGGTGACCTCGCCCAATTGGTCGGCTTGCGTCACAAACACTTCATCATCCGCTTACAAGCAGGCGCAAAATTCGAATCGCATCGCGGCATCCTGCAACACGATGACCTCATCGGCAAGATCTGGGGCACCCAAGTTTTCAGTCACAACAGCTCACCCTTCTTTTTACTCCAGCCCTCACTCTCAGACTTGCTCATTGACCTGCCGCGCACTACGCAAATCCTTTACCCCAAAGATATCGGTTTTATCCTCGTGACCATGGGCGTGGGACCCGGTCACACCGTGATGGAAGCAGGCACAGGCTCTGGCTCCATGACGACCGCCCTAGCTTACGCTGTTGGAGATCAGGGACGCGTCATCTCCTATGAGGTCAAACCGGATAATCAAAACCTCGCGCGCAAGAACCTCACCCGCTTCGGGCTCGAATCACGCGTGGACTTCAAACTACGCAACATCGAACAAGGCTTGGACGAAACTGATGCCGACTCGTTCTTCCTCGATCTGCCGAATCCATACGACTACGCCGCCCAAGTCCGCACCGCTTTAAAACCCGGCGGATTCTTATGCTGCTTGATTCCCACATTCAACCAGGTCGAAAAAACACTATATTCCTTGCGGCGAGAAAGGTTTGCTTTCATCAATGTTTGTGAGATCTTATTGCGATTTTTTCAACCTGAGCCAACAAAACTCCGCCCAACAGATCGTATGGTTGCGCACACAGGCTTTTTAGTCTTTGCCAGACGCATTGAACCCAGTGAAGACCCGCGCGGAAAAGAACTTATAGAAGAAGTTGGCGCACAGATCAATGATGTTTAAGTAGTTGGCGAATGTAGAGTAGATAAGACATCCACATTCATCTCATTTATCACACAGGAGACGTCCCCATGCGCCGCACGTTCCGTAAACATATCCGAAAGTCACTAGCCCACGAAGTTCCACCTATTCTGCAAGAAGCAAACTTTGTATTCAGCAAAGGTGAATACGGACGCGCCGCCGAACTTTTTGAACGAATCGCTGAGGGTGCTGATGCCCGCGGCGGGCCGCGTGCTCCACTCTTTCTTCTGCAGGCCGGGCGTACCCGTATCTTTGCCGGGCAGACCAAATTAGGCATGCCCTCCCTCAAACGCGGACTCGAACTCCTAGCCGAGCGCCAACAATTTCAACGCTTGCAGGATGCTGGTCAGCGTGTGATCGCCGAACTCAACGCGCGCGGATTGAGTAGCGAAGTCACCGACATTGAAATATTGCTCAAGACACATTTGCCAGCCAATTCCACATTTGAAACACAAGCACCTCCAACAAAAAAACCAATCCTGCCAACCCATTGTCCCTCCTGCGGTGCAGCAATGAAACCCGATGAAGTGGAATGGTTGGATGAGATCAGCGCCGAATGCGGCTATTGTGGAAGCCCTGTCCGTGAAGAAAATTAAAACTATGTCATTGCGAGGGCTGGTAGTTGAGTAGTCCCGCCGTGCTGAGTGGAGCGATAGCGAAGTCGAAGCGTCGCGGGATGTACACTTGCACCACACGCAAGTGCAGGTGTCGAGACCACACCGTAGCAATGACATAATGATCTTTCTTCTTTCCCTCTTTCTTCGAATCCGCCTATTCTTTAGAACTCACACCCAAACCATGCCCATTCAACTCACAGAAGATTTCATCTCTGAGCAACTACATGAAGCTATTAAGACTGCCGGACCATCTTCCGATGGCTACGCAGAGATCGAACTGACCGATGAAACGCGTCTGAAATGCGCGGCGGTCCTAGTTCCGTTGGTGTGGCATGATAATGAATGGCATCTACTCTTCACACGTCGCACCGACAAAGTCGAATCACATAAGGGACAAGTCTCCTTCCCCGGCGGCGCCTGTGACGAAGGCGAGACAACGCCTGAGCAAACCGCTTTACGTGAAGCGGATGAAGAGATTGGTGTCAACCCCAATGATGTGAAAGTCCTGGGTAGATTGGCAAATTTAATTACGATCTCACACTTTCGTGTCACACCCGTGGTGGGCGTTGTCAAATGGCCAACGGTCTTTCGCGTGGGCGAACATGAAGTGGCGCGCGTATTCACGATTCCGCTCGGGTGGCTGTCAAACCCTTCGAACCGGTGGCAGTTCGAAGTCCAGGGGCGGAAGCGGAGTCTCATCGCTTACCATCCTTATGATGGCGAATTGCTCTGGGGCGCCACGGCTCGCATGACCGTCGATTTCCTAAAAGTATTGGGGTATTGACTAGTAAGGGTGGGTCGCACCTTTCTTAATCAGCAGTGTACATGTGAAGAGACGCAAGCCGCAGAATATGAATGCCTTGGCTGAGTATTTGTTCAATTTCCAAGATCACTTTTTTTTAGCCGATTAATGAACTTTTCAACCGCTAGAGGCAAGACTTCCAAAGCTACTTGCTCATTTGGCTCAAATATTCTTATTGTGAAAGTCGAAATAATTCTATCGTTCTTTATGGTTATGCTACACTCAGAGAGATAATCAAGTTCACTTGACTGGCAATAACTTTCATTGCTTGTTTCAATGTTAGGGAAGGATTGACTTAGCGGCGACGGATTGTAATATTCAGACGGATTGTTGTTTGGGACGTTTTCTTCTGGGAAGACAATGATTTCGTGTATAAACAAAAATCCAGCAGGGTTTCCAGCTAATTCCCCAGGCATAAAACTTACTGCCTTTCCAATTACCTCCTTATCAAAAGTTAGAATATCAAAATTATATACGACTTTCTCCCATGAAATATCTTTGGAGTTGAAGTCAGATGGTTTTGACAATAGCGGTAAGAGTTTTACATTAGTTTCTCCGAGTTCTTGAGATTGCTTGGTACTTTGAAAATAAATGCCTGCTTGATACGATATTAATATTGCACCTAAAGCGAGCAGACTCACTATGATTTTTCTCTGATTTAGCATGAATGTATCCTCTTGGAAGAAAATGTTTTCTACACAAACTTACTCTATTTCTCCCTTTGATAGAGTTTTATGGATTAGTCTTGTTCCAAACATCTCGTCGCCAGCGGAATGTATTCTAATGGACCCAAGAATCTGGACACTACCCATAGGGTAGAATCGCAAAGAAATGGAGTCCAGAATGGTACAACGCAGAACCTTCAGCGCCGAGTTTAAAACCAAAGTTGTGTTGGAGTTGATCGCA
>Ga0210377_10000593_pt1 | contig 34683 bp, 30 predicted proteins | sample PLM4_65_b1redo_FD_155480 | JGI IMG/M metagenome (GOLD analysis project Ga0210377, IMG submission 155480) | Groundwater sediment microbial communities from an aquifer in East River, Colorado, USA - PLM4_65_b1 redo | ecosystem: Environmental > Terrestrial > Soil > Riparian zone | place: USA: East... | reverse complement strand
AGCAACGTATACACCAGTCCCGCAGGCGAGCCGCGCAGCGAGGCGAAGCCGAGCGAAGAGCGGGTGGCGCGGCTACGCCGCGCCGGGCCCCGCTAAGACCTTGCCTCCCAGGGCTCCGAGAAGAACCAGTCCAGCGCCTCGGGCAGGAAGTCCGCCGACGGCCAGTGCTTCCCGCCCTGGTCGACGCGAAACTCCACGGTGTAGCCAGCCTTGCGCAGGTTCTCGCGCATCGGCACCGCCACGCGCTCGAACGGGAAGATCTCGTCGTGCGTGCCGTACTCGAGCAGCACGGCGGGCTTGCGCGCGTCGTCCAGATTGAACGTGCTGTCGAGCGCGATGAAGCCCGCCGCCCAACCCATCACCGCGCGGAACAGGTGCGGGTTCGAGAGCCCGACCGAGAGCGCGTAGCTCGCGCCGTCGGAGTAGCCGAGCAGAGCCTGGCGCCCGGCGTCGACCGGATAGCGCCGGTAGATCAGGTCGTAGGCGTACTCGAGGAAATCGAGATCGGGACGCTCCGGGCTGGCGATCAGATCCCAGGTCCCGAGCTTCGAGCGCGGCACCAGGAAGAGCGCGTCGCGATTCTCGGGCTCGTCGCGACAGGCCTTCACGAGCATCTCGTCCTGCCGACCCGCGCCGTGCAGCACGGTGATCAGCGGATAGCGCTTCGCCGGGTCGATCTCGGTCGGCGTGAGCAGGATCGCGCGCGACTCCCCGCGCTCGATCCAGACGTGCCCGGTCGGCGACGGCTCGTCGCTCGGCTCCGGCGGCTTGTGCTCGATGCGCAGCGCCAGTGTCTCCATCGCTTGCCCCTACTTCTGGCCGATCCGCGCGAAGCGCGGCGCGCGGCGCTCGAGCAGCGCGCTTGCGCCCTCGCGCGCGTCGGCGCGCTCGACGGCGCGCCACTGGACCCGGTCGACGTCGCGGAGCGCCTCGGGATAGCCCTGGCTCGCGTGCGCGTAGACCATGCGCTTGGTGTCGGCGAGCGCGGCGGGCGAGACCGTGTGCGCAAGCTCCGCGACGTAGCCCGTCGCCGCGGCGATGAGCTCCTCGGGCGGCACGACGTACTCCACCAGCCCGATCCGCTCTGCCTCGCGCGCGTCGATCTTGCGCGAGGTCCACAACAGGTCGAGCGCGTGACCGATGCCGACCAGCCGCGGCACGATCCAGGTCGTGCCGTGCTCGGCGACGAGCCCGCGCTTGGTGAAGATCGAGGTGAAGCTCGCGGCGCTCGACGCGATGCGCACGTCGCACAGCGCGGCGAGCACGAAACCGCCGCCCGCCGCGACGCCGTTCACCGCCGCGAACACGGGCTTGGGCACGTCGAGCAGGTACGTGAAGAGCCCCGGGATCTCTGCGCTCGCCGCGTCTCTCGCGCGCGGGCTGCGCCCCTGCGTCGTCTGCGCGAGCAACTCCGCGTCCAGACCCGAGCAGAAGCCGCGGCCGTTGCCGGTGATCACGATGCCGACGACCGACGGGTCCGCGGCTGCGGCGTCGATCGCGCGCCGGATCTCATCGAGCATCGGGTAGGTGAGCGCGTTCAGCTTCTCGGGCCGATCCAGCCGGATCAGCGCGACCGGATCCGCGACCTCGACCTGGATCTCCTTGTACATCGCGTCGTCCTCTACACCAAGTTCAGGCAAAGCTTCCGTTCGCAAGCATACTCGCCGCGCGCGCTCGGGGGCGAGCGGCGTAGACTCCCGCCGTGGGCGACTACGAGACGCTCCGCTACGAGGCAGCCGACGAGATCGCGCAGCTTCCTGCGCGCGGCCTCGTCGCGCGCGTCTTCGACGACGCGGTCTTCCGCCCCGAGGTGGGAGCGACCGTCACCCGGCTCGCACGTTCGTCGCCGGCCGCGCTGCGCGCCCTGAAGCAGCACTACCTGGCCGCGGAGCAGATGGCGCTCGGCGAGTTCGTCGATTTCGAATCGCGCCGGCACCTCACGATCGCAGCGAGCGACGACACGCGCGAGGCGCTCCGCGCCATCGTCGAGAAGCGCGAGCCGAGATTCGGGGATCGCTAGCGCGGATCGGGCAGCAGGCCGAGATCGCCGATCATGCACTTCACCGAGCCGCCGCCCTTCTTGTGGAACTCGGAGACGTCGGCCTTGACGACCCGCGCGCCGCGCGCGCGCACGGCGTCGGCGAGGCGCGCGGAGACGCCCTCGGGCATGACGAGCAGCGGCTCGCCGCCGGCCTCGAGCGCGAACGCGTTCGCCGCGTAGATGGCCGCGTCCTCGTCGCCGATCTCGACGAGCCGCTCGCCGAAGCGCGCGCGCAGCCGCTCGGCCGACGCGGGGTGCAGCACCGCGGTGTATGCCAGCAGGAACGCGCGGCCGGGACCGAACGAACACAGACAGGTGTCGCCGTGGTAGTAGCGCTCGTCGACGAGCTCGACGCGGACGACTTCGCGCCCGAGCGGCGCGAGCTCCGCGATTTCGGCGAGCGCGCGCGGATCGCTGCGGAAGCCGTAGATGCGCTTCCACGGCGGCCAGCCGAGCCGCGGCACGAAGCGCTGGCGGCGAATCGCGCCGTGTGTGAACAGGTAGGCATCGCCCGCCGGAAAGAGATCCGCTTCGCCTTCGAAGCGCGCGCCGATCGTCGCGCAGCGCAAGCCGAGCGACTCGACCACGCCGCGGTAGATCGGCTGCTCGCCCGCGCGCGTGGGCGTCAGATTCGAGAGCACGAACACGTCGCCGTGCCGGAAGCCCGCGTTCGCCGGATAGACCAGGCCGGGATGCGCCGCGTTGGCGGGCACGACCGCGACCCGCAAGCCGAGCTCGCGCAGCAGGTCGCGCATGCGGCCCCACTGCGCGATCGCGAGCGCGCGATCGACGGACTTGCGGCGGCCGTACCTGTCGCGCGTGTGTGGATTGGCGCCGCCGACGACCGAGAAGTGCGATGGATCGCCCATCAGCACGACATGCGTCACGAAAGACTCGGGAAGCCCGGCCAGCTCGCGGGGGCCGGCGGCTCCGCGTGCTCGAGGTTCGCCTGCGGGAACGTGCAGTAGAGCGTCGACGCCGCGCCGGCGGGCCGATCGTTGCCGCTCTGCTTCACGCCGCCGAACGGCAGCTTCGACGACGCGCCGACCGTCGTCGCGTTCCAGTTCAGCGCACCGACGCGCACGGTCCGCGCGGCGCGCTCGTACACGGCGCGTTCCCGCGTGAAGACGCTCGCGACCAGCCCGTAGTCGGTTGCGTCGAGCAGCGCGAGACCTTCGTCGAGCGAGTCGACGGTGAGCACGAACGCGTCGGGCACGAAGTGCTCCTCGCTCTGGTAGCGGCTCGTGCGGTCGTGCGCGCGCAGGCGGTGCAGACTCGGTCGCACGTAGTGGCCGGGTCGCGGACCGTCACACGGTCCGCCGCGAACGAGCGCCTGCGCGCCCTCGCTCGCGGCGAGCGCGAGCACGTGCGCGTGCCGCTCACGCGCGCTGCTCGAGATCACGGGTCCCATGAACACGCCGTCGTCGTGCGCGTAGCCGATCGCGATGCCGCCGAAAAGGCGCGCGAGCTTCTCGCAGAGCGCGTCCGCGACCGCGCGCGCGGCGAAGACGCGGCTCGTGGCGCTGCAGCGCTGGCCCGCGGTGACGCACGCGCCGAAGGCGATCGCGACGGCGGCGGCGTCGAGGTCCGCGTCCGCGCACACGAGCACGCCGTTCTTGCCGCCGAGCTCGAGCGCGACGAGCTTCCACGGCTGATCGAGCGTGGCCCCGAGGATGCGCCGGCCGACCGACGCGGAGCCGGTGAAGAGCACGCCGTCGAGCTCGCGGTGCGCGGCAAGCGCCGCGCCGACCGCGCCGTCGCCCTGCACGACGTTCACGACTCCGGAGGGAAAGCCCGCGCGCAGCGCGAGCTCGGCGTAGAGCTGGCCGGTGGCGGGCGTCTGCTCCGACGGCTTCACGACGACGCAGTTTCCGGTCGCCAGCGCCGGCACGACGTGGCCGTGCACCAGGTGCCCGGGAAAGTTGAATGGCCCGAGCACGGCGAGCACGCCGCGCGCGTTGGCGCGCCAGCGTCCGACCTGGCCGGGGCCGAGCTCGAAGGCGCGCTCCGCCACGAGCTCCAGTCCCTGCGACAGGGTGATGTCGATCTTCGCGAGCATCGCCTGCACCTCGGTCCGCGCTTCCCAGACGGGCTTGCCGACCTCGGTCGCGATCACGCGCGCGAGCCGCTCGGCGTCCGCCCGCAGCGCGTCGCCGAAGCGACGCAAAATTGTGGCGCGCGTTTCGGGCGCGGCGTCGCGCCAGGCGGGCCAGGCGCGTCGCGAAGCCGCGACCGCGTGCCCGACCGACTCGACCGAGAACGGAAACGCGCCGAGCTGCGCGCGCGTGTCGCCGGGATCCTCGAGCGCGATTTCACCGGAGACACGCGCAGGCAGAGTAAAGCGGCCGTCGATCAGATCACCGCGCGGCGCGAAGTCGCAAGCTTCAGCCATCGCGCGATTCCCGATCCGACGTCGGCAGCGGCGTCCAGCCGACCTCGTCGCCGACCGCGATGCCGAGGCGCTTGCGCGCTTCCTTGGGAATGCGGATCGCAGCGCCCTGGCGCGTCGCGGCCAGAGCGACCGCGAGGAACACGCCGCCCTCCTCGGTCGAGAGGATCGCCGCCTCCGCGCGCTCGTCCGGCTCGCCCTCGGCCAAGCGCCCCAAAACGGTCTTCTGCACCGGGATGACCTTGGCGACCGGCGCGGCGACGAACGGCCCGCCGTCGAAGGGGTCGAGCTCGTCGATCCAGTGCAGGCCCGCCTTCTCGAGCAGGCGCAGCGCGGGCCGCGCCTCTTCGTGCACGTGGCCGAGCTGCGCCGCCACGTCCGCGTCGAGCAGCGCGGCGTAGAACGGCGTGGAAGGGAAGAGATCGAGCACGAAGCTCTTGTCGCTGGCGGAGAGGCGATCCGCTTCGGTGTAGCTCATGCCGGTGAAGCGGCGCCCGAAGGCGTCCCAGAACGCGCTGCGGCCCTGTGCGTCGATCGCCGCGCGCATCTCCGCGAGGACCGTCGTCTCGAAGCAGCCGCGGTGGCGCGCGATGAACGCGAAGCGGCCCCACGAGAGCAGCTTTCCGGGCCAGCCCGGGCGGCCGCGCGCGTCCGGTCGAAGGACGAGCGAGCCGAGCTCCGTCGGTCCGTCGTACGAGGCGCCGAGCTTGAGCGTGATGTGCGTGACGCGCACGCCGGTCGTCGCCGAGACGCGCGTCTCTTCGCCGACCCGCAGGAACAGGTGCGGCATCTCGGGCGTGCCGTGCTTCGACAGGATCGCCGAAGTGCCGACGACGCGCTCGGCGTCGTCGACGAGCACGAACTGGTACTCGCGCCCCGAGCTGGGCGGACCCGGCGCGCCGAACGCGCGCTCGGATCGCTCGAGACGCCGGCGCAGGAACGTCTCGTCGTGCGGCAGGTTCGGGCTGTCCAGGAAGCGCGCGAGCTCCATCACCGCCGCGAGGTCCGCGAGCCGCGCGGGGCGCATCAGGAACACGGCACAGCTCGGGCGCAAACTCGGCTTTCGAGCAGCGCGTGGTAGAGCTCCACCGCGCGGTGTAGCTCGGAGATGCGCGTGTGCTCGTTGGGCTTGTGCACGTTCCCGATCGATGGCCCCGGTCCGAGCACGATTGCGGCCAGGCCGGCCTGGGCAAGCAGCCCCGCCTCGGTGCAGGTCGCCTTCGTCGTCACGCGCGCGGTCAGGCCGACCGCGCGCTGCGCGGCCTCGATCGCGCGCACGAGCGGCGCGTCGCGCGCGATCGCGAGCGGCGGATTCGCGCGCACGCAAGTGATCTCGGCGACGCTGCGCAGCGTCGCCGCGAGCGCCTCCGGGTCGTCGCCGGGGATCGGCCGCACGTCGAAGCGGAAGACCGCCTGCGCGTCCTCGAGCGCGACACGGCCGAGGCTCGCCACCGTGCGATCCGGATCGAAGGCGGGGTCGCGGCGCGCACCGAGCGAGTCGTCGAAGCGCCGCCACGCCGTCAGAAATCGCACGAGCGGCGCTTTCGCGAAGGCTCGCCCCGCGAACGCCTCGCCCGCGCAGCTCGTCACGAGTCCGAGCTCGCAGCGGTCCGGCACCACGTTCACCGCCGTTCCGCCGGCGAGCGCAGAGACGCCGGGCGCGTCGCTCGCCGCGAGCTGCTCGAGCGCGGCGCCGATTGCGTTCACGCCGAGCGAAGGCGTGCTCGAGTGCGCCGCCGTTCCGTGGAGCGTCCGCTGCGTGGCGAAGCGCGGCGCCGGCCCGGCGAGCGGCTCGAGCGCGACGCGCGCCTCGAAGACGGCGTAGCCCTTGTGCGCGTGCACCGCCGCGAGCTCCGACGGTTCGCCGACGAGCGCCTCGCAAAATCCCCGGGTGAGTCCGCGCTCGACCAGCCAGCGCGCGCCGACCAGACCCACCTCTTCGCCGAACGTGCCGACGAGTCTCACGGGCGCGGCGAGCCGCGCGCGAGGAAGACGCGCGAGCGCGTGCGCCTTGCAGACGAAGTCGACCTTCGCGTCGGCCGAGCCGAGGCCGTACAGGCGATCGCCGTCGCGCGTGGGCCGGAAAGGATCGCCGCCCGTCGCGGTCCAGGCCGCGAGCTCGCCGGGCGGCACGGTATCGAGATGTGTCACGAGCAAGAGGCCAGCGGGCGCAGTCGCCGGCCCGACGTCGCAGATCACCGCATGGTGTCGCGTGCCCGCGATCGTCGCCGATTCGATTCGCGCGGGCAGGCCGAGCTCCGCCAGCAGCTCCGCAGCGACCGCGGCGATCGCCTCGTTTCCGAGCCGCGACTCGGACGGGGTCGCGACGAAGCGCTCGGCCCAGGCGATCAGGTCGGCCATCAGACCTCGCTTTCCAGACCTCCGAATCGACGCGCCTACTTGGGCGCTTGAGCTGCCTCCGCGCAACACGGACAGAGCTGGCGCAGATACTCGTACGTGTAGATCCCGCTGTCGTGTCCGTCGCTCCACTCGAACTGCAGCGCGTAGCGTCCGACGGGTTGAAGGCGGAGCGGCTTCACGTCGAGCGGCACGCCGTCGGCCTTCAAGAGCGGCCGGCCCGTGAACTCCTCGACGCAGTGCGCGCAGCGACACGCGAGCCGCAGGCTCCGCACCGGATAGACGCTCTCGTGTCCGTCGTTCCAGACGATGCGCAGCTTGTCCGGGCCGGACTGGGCGATCTGTGTGGGGGACGGGAGGCTCACGCCCGGTAACGTAGCTGAGGCTTGCGATAAGATCCCCGCGCGCACGGCGCGGAGGTGCACGCATGTCGGTGGAAGCGGTGGCGATCCTGGGCGGAACCGGCGAGCAGGGGCTCGGCCTCGCTTATCGATTCGCGCTGGCGGGGCGGCCGGTGCGGATCGGCAGTCGCAAGCAGGATCGCGCGCTCGAGGCCATGCGCGACGTCGCCGCCAAGGTTCCGGGCGCCGACGTCTCCGGCCACGAGAACGCCGCGGCGGTGCGCGCCACGCGCGGCGGGATCGTCATCCTGTCCGTGCCGTTCGAGCACATGGCGGGCACGATCAAGTCGGTGAAGGACGAGCTCGTGGCGGGCTCCGTGCTGGTGTCTATGGGCGTGCCGCTGGCGAGTGCGATCGGCGACGTCGCCTCGCGCGTGATCGGCGTGTCGCAGGGGTCGTGCGCGGAGATGTGCGAAGCGCTCGCGCCCGACGGCGTGCCGGTGATCTCGGCCTTCCAGAACGTCGCCGCCCACCGCCTGCTCGACCTGCCGCATCCGGTCGAGTGCGACGTGATCGTCTCTGGCGCCAAGGAGCCGCGCGCGCGCGTGATGGCGCTCTGCGGCGACATTCCGGGCACGCGCGCCATCGACGGCGGGCCGCTCTACAACGCGCGCTACGTCGAGCAGCTCACCGCGCTTCTGATCGGGATCAACATCCGCTTGAAGAAGCCCGAGGGCGTGGGCTTCCGCCTGACCTACCTGTAGCCCGGCCGAGCCCGGGTACAGTGCTTTGCGGGCGCGGCCGATCGCACAGGGGATGAGGCTCGCGGTATTCCTCGTGTTGGCGCTCGCGCTCGCGCTCCCCGCCGCGGCGGAGGAGGCTGCGGCGACGCGCGTGGTGGTGATCGTGCACCCGAGCAACGGCACGAGCGCGATCGACCGCTCGCAGCTCGCGCAGATCTACAAGGGTGTGCGGCGCAGCTGGAACTCGCAGCTGCGCATCTCGGTGTACCTGCCGCCGACGGCGAGCCCGGCGATGTCGGCGCTCGCGAAGGACGTCTTCAAGCTCCCGCGCCCCGAAGACGTGCCGACCTTCTACGCCAAGGCCGTGCAGCGCAAGATCTTCACCACTGCCCCGGAGATCCTGGCGAGCGACGCCGACGTCGTGAAGCGCGTCGCTGCCGAGCCGGGCGCGATCGGCGTCGTCGACGCGGCACAGATCGGGGATGCGAAGCTCGTGAAGACGCTGCTGGTCGAAGGGCTCTAGACCGACGGAGCGTCGAGCTCGAGCCCGACGCTGCGCATCAGCGCGAGCGCGTTGCTGCGCCGCACGACGCCCTCGCGCAGCTTGTAGTCGAAATGCAGCTCGCCGTCGCGCAGCTCGTCCTCGAAGTGGGCGTTGCGCGCGCGCGGGGCGAGCGCGTCGACCATCGCCGTCAGCGCGAGGTCGTGCGTCGTGACGAGCCCGATCGCGCCGCGCGCGAGCAGCCCGCGGACCAGCGCGCTCGCGCCGATCCCGCGGTCGTGCGAGTTCGTGCCCTGCAGGATCTCGTCGAGCAGGAACAGCGCCGGCAGCGGACCCGCGCAGAGCGCGACCACGCGGCGCAAGCAGAGCAGCTCCGCAAAGAAACGCGACGCGCCCTCCTGCAACGAGTCCTGCACGCGCAGCGACGCCCCGACTGCGAGCGGCGAGAGGCGCAGGGCTGTCGCGCGCACGGGCGCGCCCGCGAGCGCGAGCACGACGGCGGTGCCGACGCTGCGCAAGAGCGTGCTCTTGCCCGACATGTTCGAGCCCGAGATGACGGCCAGCGCGAGATTTGCGTCGAGCCGGAGGTCATTGCGCACGCAAACGCCCTCGGGCAGCAGCGGATGACCGAGCCCGCGCGCGTCGAAGAGCGGGCCGGCGTCGGCGATCTCCGGGAACGGGTCCTCGGGGTGCTCGAAGGCGTGCGCCGCCAGATCGCAGAGCGCCTCGAGCGTGCCGAGCGCCTCGAGCCAGGGCGCGAGGCGATGGCCGCAGCGCGCGCGCCAGCTCTCGAGCGCGAACGCGAGCTGCGTGCCCCAGAGCAGAAGCAGCGCGATCGGCGCGAAGAGCTGGTTGCGCCGCCAATCGAGCAGCGTCACGAGTCGGTGTAGCCGCGCGAGCTCGCGCGAGGCGGGCGCTCCGTCCGCACTGAGCGCCGCGCGCAGCTCGATGAGCAGCGGCGCGGATACGACCTCGCGCTCGACGCGCAGGACGAGCGCCGTGAGCTGCGCCAGGTCGCGCGCGGGGGCTTCGATCGCTTCGAGAACGGCAGATACGCGCGCGCGCAGAAACAGCGCGAACACGGACTGCGCGGCGACGGCCGCGAGAGCGGGCAGGAAGCTCGTCGCACCGACGAGCGCGGCGGCGACGGCGACGACGCTCGCAGCGCTGAGCGCCGCTGCACCGATGCGCAGTGCGGGGCTTGCGAAGCGACGCGGCGCCTCGCCCCAGCGCACGAGCGGCTCGGGATGCACGCCGTGGCGGACCTCGGGTCCGAGCACCGCGAGGTCCTCGCGCAAGTCGAGCCGGGCGCGCAGCTCCTCCACCGCAGCATGTCGCGCGCGCAGCACATCGGGCGTTGCCGGAGCCAGCAGCCAGGCCGCGAGCCGATCCTCGCCGGCGCGCGTCTGCGCGCGCGAGAGCAGCTCGAAGAGCGAGCCGCGCCCGAAGAGATCGAGGTGCAGCGCATACGGATGCTCCGCGTCGAGGTAGCGTTCGCCCGTCCGCTCGGGGCTCGCGAAGCGGTGCTCCATTCGCGCGAGCGCCTGCGCGTGGTGCTCATGTGCGCGTTCCGCGCTCACGCGCCGGCGGCGCGCCGCATCGTGAGCCAGCACCAGCCCCAGGAACACGGCCCCGAAGAACACGAGCCACAGCGGCGAGAGCACCCGCTCCGCGAGCGCGAGCCACGCGACGCCGAGCCCGAGCACGAACGAGGCGAGCCGCGCGTTCGAGATCCGCCGCGCCGCGCGCGTCGCCGCCTCCGCCGAAGCGCGCCGCGCTTCGAGCCGCTCGCGGTGGATCTCGGCCGCAGCGTTCATGCGCGCGAGCGTAGCGTCGCCTGATACGATGCGCGCATGGCATTCGTCTCCTTTCCACGGGGCTTCGAGTGGGGCGCCGCAACCGCCGCGTATCAGATCGAGGGCGCAGCGCGCGAGGACGGCAAGGGTGTCTCGATCTGGGACGTCTTCTGCCAGCAGCCGGGCCGCGTGCTGGGCGGCGACTCGGGCGAGGTCGCCTGCGATCACTACCACCGCTACCGCGAAGACGTCGCGCTGATGAGGCGCCTGGGCCTTGCGACCTATCGCTTCTCGGTGTCGTGGCCGCGCGTGCTGCCGTTCGGCGCGGGCGAGGTGAACGAGAAGGGCATCGGCTTCTACTCGCGGCTGGTCGACGAGCTGCTCGGCGCCGGCATCAAGCCCTGCCTCACGCTCTACCACTGGGACCTCCCGCAGGCGCTGCAGGACCGCGGCGGCTGGGCCGACCGCGACACCGCGCAGCGTTTCGCCGACTACGCCGCGCTGATCTTCGCCCGGCTCGGCGACCGCGTCGCGCGCTTCGTCACGCACAACGAGCCGATCGTGACCTCGATGATGGGCTACCGCGCGGGTGTGCTCGCGCCGGGCATTCGCGACCTGCCGATGGCGTCGCGCGCGATCCACCACCTGCTGCTCTCGCACGGCCTCGGCGTCGCGGCGTTCCGCGCGTCGGGTGTGCGCGGGGAGATCGGCATCACGAACGCGAACACGAGCTACGAGCCGGCTGACGCGTCGCCCGAGTCACAGCGAGCCTGCGAGCTCGCGCGCGACTTCGACACGCGCACCTGGCACGGCCCGGTGTTCGGCCGCGGCTATCCCGATTCGGTCGTGCGCTACTACGCGTCGCGCGGCGCGGCGCTTCCGATCGAGGGCGACGATCTCAAAACGATCGCCGCGCCGACGGACTTTCTCGGCGTGAATCTGTACAGCCGCGAGCGCGTGGTGGCGGACAAGAGCCGCGGCGTCGGCTTCCGCGCCGCGCCGCCGACGCTGCCGGTGCTGCCGATGGGCTACGAGGCGGCGCCCTTCGCGCTCGGCGATTTCCTGCGCTTCGTCTCGGCCGAGTACGGCCGGCCCAAGATCTACGTGACCGAGAACGGTGTCTGCGACAACACCGAGCCCGTGAACGGCGTGGTCGACGACGTGCAGCGCACAGAGCTTCTGCGCGGGTTCCTGGGCGGCATGCACAGTGCGATCGCCGACGGCTCCGCCGACGTGCGCGCGTACTACGTCTGGTCGCTGCTCGACAACTTCGAGTGGGCGTTCGGCAACTCGAAGCGCTTCGGCATCGTCTGGACCGACTTCGCGACCCAGGCGCGCATCCCCAAGGCCAGCGCCGCGTTCTTCTCCGACGTCATCCGCCAGAACGGGCTCGAGGTCTGACTCAAGCGGGGACCTTGTTCACGACCGACCAGTAGTACCCGGCGCTCGCGACGACCGCGACGAACTGCTCGAAGTCCACGGGCTTCACGATGTAGCTGTTGACGCCGAGTCGGTAGGTCTCCACGAGGTCGCGTTCCTCGTGAGACGAGGTCATCACGACCACGGGAATCGAGCGCGTGCTCTCGTCGCTCTTCAGCGCTCTCAGAACCTCGAGCCCGTCCACCTTCGGCATCTTCAGGTCGAGCAGCACCAGCCGGGGATTGCCGGTGGCGCGGTCGCGGTACGCTGCGCGGCGGAGCACGTAGTCGAGTGCCTCGTTGCCGTCCTTGACCCAGATCACCGTGTTCGAGATCCGGCTGTCGCGCAGCGCGCGAAGAGCCAGCTCGGCGTCCGCCGAGTTGTCCTCCGCGAGCAGGATCTCGATCGGCTCATGCGTCGCCATCGGCCTCCCCCTTTCCGCGCAGCGTGAAGAAGAACGTCGAGCCCCCGTCCGGAAGGCTCTCGGCCCAGGCGCCCCCGCCGTGGCGCGAGACCACGCGCTCCACGATGGCGAGGCCCACGCCGGTGCCGGGGAACTCGTCGTCGCCGTGCAAGCGCTGGAAGACGCGGAACAGCTTGTTGGAGTGCTGCATGCTGAAGCCGGCGCCGTTGTCGCGCACGAAGTAGACGGCCTCGCCGTTCTCGTTCCGGCTGCCGACCTCGATGCGTGGCTGCTCGCGGTGGCCGCTGAACTTCACGGCGTTCGACAGCAGATTCGCCCAGACCTGGCGCACCAGCGCGGGATCGGCGAGCGCGTCGGGCAGCGAGCCGACCTGCCACGAGGTCTGCTTCGCCGTGTCGGCCGGAACGAGCTCGCGAAGCACCTCGTCCGCCATCGCCCGCATGTCGATGCGCCGCCTCGAGAGGGCCTTGCGACCCACGCGCGAGAACTCGAGCAGATCGTCGATGAGCTGTCCCATCCGCTGCGCGCTCCTGCGGATGACTCCGAGCAGCCGATGGCCCTCGGCGTCGATCTTCTCGGCGAAGTCCTGCTCGAGGATGCGCGAGAAGCCGTCGATCGCGCGCAGCGGCGCTCGCAGGTCGTGGGAGACCGAGTAGCTGAAGGCCTCGAGCTCGTGATTGGAAGCCTCGCTGGCCTGCATCGCGGCGAGCAGGGCCTCTTCGTCCCGCTTGCGCTCCGTGATGTCGCGAGCGGAGGCGTAGACGCAGCCGTCGCGCGGAACCGGCGTCGAGTTCCAGAGCAGCACGCGATACGACCCGTCCTTGCAGCGGTAGCGATTCTCGAAGCTGATCACGGACTCGCCGGAATCGAGCTGGTGGTCGAACGCAGCGAGCGTCGCCTCTCGATCGTCGGGATGCACCAGGTCGATGAACGGCTGCGCGATCACCTCTTCCACGGTATGGCCCAGGACGCGCTCCCAGGCCGGGCTGAGGCGCTTCATGTGACCGTCCGCGCCGGCGACGCACACGAGGTCTTGCGAGAGCTCGAAGATCCGATCCAGATCCTGCTGCAGCCGACTGCGCTCGGTGAGGTCGAAGACCGTCGAGCGGCTCATCACGTAGCGGCCGTCGGAATCGCGAATCACGCTGGCGCTGCTCGAGACCGGGAGCGTGGTGCCGTCCTTGCGAACGAGCGTGAGGTCCAGGTTCGGGACGACGCCCGACTGCTTCTGGGCCTCGAAGCTGCGCTCGAAGACGCCGCGGCTGTCGGGGGTCAAGAAGTCGCGGAAGAGCAGCTTCCCGACGACCTCGTCGCGCGCGTAGCCGAGCCAGGCGAGCTCCGTGTCGTTGATCCGCACGATGACTCCGCGCGCGTCGAGCGAGTGATACCCGCAGGGAGCGCGGTTGTAGAGATCGTCGGTCTCGTCGGCGTAGCGCGCGAGCGCGGCTTCGGCCCGCAGTCGCTCCGAGATCTCTCGCCGCAACAGGGCAAAGGCGCCGAGCAGAACGAGCATGGCGCTGACGCTGCCGAAGATCACGAGCGCGAGGGCGAACTCGCGATTGACCTGCAGGTCCGCGGAGCGTTGCTCGAGCAGGGCGCGCTCCTCCTTCTGCATCGTGTCCAACAGCTCGCGAGTCGAATCCATGACCGTCCTGCTGCGCCGCTCGCGCGCGACATCCGCGCGGCCGGGGGCGGTGCCGGAGCGCCTCTTTTCTTCGATCAGCGCGCTCGCGATCTCCTGCCGTTCCACCACCAAGGCGGTCAGCTCGCGCACGCGCTCCTGTTGCCTCGGGATCTCCGCCGTCAACCGTCCGACCAAGCTGATTGCGGCGCCGGCCTCCCGCTGCAGGATCTCGCTGCGCGTGAGGCGCCACGCGTCTCCGGTGATCAGGTACTCGCGTTGTCCGATTTCGACACGGTTGAGGAGCGCGCGCGCGTTCTCGCTGGCGGCGAGCACCTCGAGCGTGTGCTCGACCCAGGCGGAGCGTTCAGCGGACTCGAGCATGCTGCGAGCGCCTACGGCCGCGATCACCATCATCAGCAGGAGCGCCGCGCCGAGCCCCGTGCCGGCCAGCCGCAGCGTGGCCGCCGGGGCCCTGCCTGCGCCCGAGCGTCGGGGGTCGAACTCAGGCATCGTCGGCGGGGTCCTTCGCGATCACGTCCACGCCGTAGTCGCCCCTGGCGACCCAGCGCGAGAAGTCGGCGGGCGTCATGGGCCGCGCCATGAAGTACCCCTGGGCGAGATCGCAGCCGGCGGCGGCCAGAAGCTCCCAGGTCCGCGCGTCCTCGACGCCCTCGGCGACGACGCGCAGGCCGAGATGGTGGCCGAGATCGATGATCGTGCGCACGATCGTGAGATCGCCCTGGTTCGACGAGAGACCGATCACGAACGAGCGATCGATCTTCACCTCCGAGACCGGGAGCTTGCGCAGGTACGCGAGCGACGAGTAGCCGGTGCCGAAGTCGTCGATCGAGATCTGGAGACCTCGCTTCGACAGGCGGTCGAGCACGAGCGACGCGCTGGGCTTCGCCATCACGGCGCCTTCGGTGAGCTCGAGCACCACCCACTCGGGCGAGATCCCCCAGGTCTCGAGCAGCGAGTCGATCTGGTCGAACAGGTCGGGGTCACCGAGATTTCGGGCCGAGATGTTCACCGCCACGCAGATCTCGAGCCCCTCGAGTCTCCAGGCGCGGCACTGGCGGAACGCCGCGTTCAAGACCCAGCGCGTCAGCGAGCGGATCAGCGCGCTCTCCTCGGCGATCGCGACGAACTCGTCGGGGCGGATGTCGCCGAGCTCCGCGTGTCTCCAGCGCACGAGCGCTTCCACGCCGACCATGCACTTGGAGCGGAGGTCGATCTTCGGCTGGTACTCGAGCCGGAGCTGATCGGACTCGATCGCCAGCCGGAGCTCGCTCATCAGACGCAGCCGCCGCGGGTCGTAGGGATCCTGCTCCGCGGTATAGAGCGCCGAGCCGTCGATGTCGCGTCGGGCGCAGTCGACGGCGATGTCGGCGTGGCGGAGCAGAAGCTCCGAGTTCTCGCCATGACCCGGAAATACCGCGATGCCGAAGATCGGCCCGGCCTCGATGGGCAGCCCGTCGACCACGACCGGCTCGCGCAGGAGCTTGCCGGCGGTCTTCATCATGCCGCGCGCGCCCTCTGCGTCCTTGCCGAACGCGAGGATCGCGAAGTCGGCTTCACCGAGGCGAGAGACCATCTCCGCCCCCGCGAGCGCCGACAGTCTCCGCGCGATCTCGAGCAGCACCACGTCGCCGTTGTGCCGTCCGAGCGTGTTGTCGATGCTCCGGAAGTTGTCGAGGCTGACGCGCACCAGCGACAGCGGCTTCGACGCGGCCTCTGCGGCCTCGATCTCCTGATCGATGCGATCACAGAGCGCCTTGTGGTTGGGCAGACCGGTGAGCGCGTCGTGCAGCACCGCGTGGCGGATCGTCGCCTCGGCGAGCTTGCGATCGGTGACGTCGAACGCGAAGCCGTGGAGCGCCGCGACGCCGGTCGCGGGATCGCGCAGCCAGCGGCCTTCGTCGTGAAACCAGACGAGGCGTCCGTCGCGAGCCATGACACGATACTCGCCGACGAAGGGTCGATCGTCGGACTGACAGGCGTGGATCTGCGCCCGCACCGCCTCGCGGTCCTCGGGATGGATCACGCGCTCCCAGATGTCCGGCTCGGCGAGCCACTCGGCCTGCGAGTAGCCGGTGAACGCCTCGATCTGGGGGCTCGCATAGATCGGGGTCAGCTTCTCGCCGACGGTCACGATGTATGTCACCGCGGGGATCAGCTCGACGAGCGTGCGGTATTTCTCCTCGGCTTCGTGGCGGCGGCGGTTCGCCTCGCGACGCGCCTCCGATTCGCGCAGCTCGCGCTCGATGGCCGCCACGAGCTGGGTCAGGTTCGACTTGCGGATGCAGTCGCGCGCTCCGGCGCGCATCGCGCTCACGGCGGCTTCCTCGCCGATCGTCCCCGACACGATGAAGACCGGCGTCTCCACGCCGCGCTCCACGACGAGCTTCACGGCCTCGAGCGCCGAGAACGACGGCATCGTGTAGTCGGCGAGGATCACGCTCCACTCCCGCTCCGCGAGCGCGGCCAGGAAATCGGCGGCGCACTCCACTCGCTTCACGAACGGCTCGTAGCCGCCGCTGCGGAGCGAACGGATCGTGAGCTCGGCGTCGTCTTCGCGATCTTCGACGAGGAGCACGTTGAGCGGAGTGTTCACCCAAGTGACATCGGAAGATGGAGACGAATACTGAGCAAGTGCGAGTCAGTTTTCGACTATCTACCGATCTGATTAATGATATCAGTGCAATGTCCAATCAACGACGGCCGAACACCCTCAAGTGGCGCGTGTGTCCCTCCGAAATCCTTGACTACTCACGAGAGAGGGCGAGCGAGTCAACGGCGATATCACTGAGATCACCGAGGAGAGACGAATGATGGTAGCCGATTTCACGCGCATCCCGAATCCGAGCGAGTTCGCATTCAGCTGCTCGACCGCGCCCGCGGCGCGGCCGCGCATCATCGCCGCAGAGGACGATCCCGACTGCGGCCTCGCACTCGAGGTCCTGCTGAGCCCAGCCTACGACGTGTCGGTCGTGCCCTGCGGTCGAGACCTTCTGAGGCTGCTCGAGAGCGAGAGAGCCGACCTGATCGTGCTCGACTATCAACTCCCTGATATCAATGGTCTGCGAGTCATGGAGACAGTGCGCCGCCGCTTTCGGATCGGGACACCCGCGATCGCAGTGTCCGCGTTCTCTCACCGGCGGAGCGCATGTTTGCAGGCCGGCTTCTCGACATTCCTCCAGAAACCATTCGGTCGCGTCGATCTGATCTGGGCGGTCGAACGAGGCCTGCGCGCCGACTCGAGAGGCAGCGCCGGCGCCTGAAGCGTCGCGAAGGCACGACCGCTTGGAGGGTCCGGAAGTGCGCGAGCGCTTCGCTCTGATCGTCGAAGACAACGAGGACGACGTCCAGTTGCTGCGCCGTGCGCTGGACGCGCTCGCGGGCTCGGAGTTGACGATCAGCGTCGCCCACTCTCTCGACGCCGCGCGCGCAGAGCTCGCGATCCGCCGCTTCGACGTCATCTTCCTCGACTATCGCGTCGGCCCGGAGGACGGCATCGAGCTCTTGCTCGAGCTGCGCGGGGCGAAGCGGATCGATCCAGTGATCGCGCTCACCGGAAGGAGCGACGAGTACGTGGCCGCGCACCTGGTGCGCGCGGGCGCGGACCACTACGTCGCGAAGCGCGACATCAACAGCGCCGTGCTGCGCCGGGCAGTGACCAGCGCCCTCTCGCTAGGCGCGCTGCGAGATTCCGAAGAGCGCGTGGCGCACACGGAGGATCTCGAAGTCGCGAACCGAGAGCTCTCCGCGTTCGCCGGGATCATGTCTCACGACTTGCAGGCGCCGCTGCGAACCGTCGAGTACTACATCGGCACCGCGCTCGAGTGCTTGGGCGAGCAGGCGCCGCCGCGCGCCGAGAAGAGTCTTTGCAACGCGCTCGTCGCCGTCTCGCGGATGGGACGGTTGTGTGCCGACCTCCTCGCCTATTGCAAGGCCGGCAGCGGCGAGCGACCGTCGGCGCCCGTCGACCTCGGAGAGGTGGTCTCGGAGGTGCTCGAGAACCTGCGCGGCGCGATCGAGGACAGCCGCGCGGAGATCGAGATCGAGCGCCTGCCCGTCGTGCTCGGCGAGCGCGCGCGGCTCGTGCAGCTGTTCCAGAATCTGATCGGGAACTCGCTGAAGTTCCGGGGCGACGAGTGCCCGAGAATCCGCATCCTGGAGCGCGAGGCGAACGGCGCGCGCGAGATCCGCGTCGAGGACAACGGCATCGGCATCGAGGCGGGCGACGCGGACCGCGTGTTCACCGTCTTCCAGCGCGGCTCGGCCGTGGAGGGCCTGCCCGGCTCCGGCGTCGGCCTGGCGACGTGCCGGCAGATCGTGCTGCAGCACGGTGGGTGGATCCACGTCGAGACGCAAAGGGCGCACGGCGCGACGATTTGCCTCGGGCTGCCCGTGGCGGAGGCGCCGCTCCAGGAACCCACCGCTTAGCAGCCGAGGAGCATATGCCCGGCTCTCAGCTGGCGCTCTGGGAGCGCGCGTGCGGGGGCAGCACGACAAGCGTGAACCAGTAGTTGGCGAGCGACTGGACCGCGTTGGAGAAACTCTCGAAGTCCACCGGTTTGACGATGTAGGAACTGCAGCGCAGCTTGTACGACATCAGCACGTCCCTGTCCGCGTCGGAACTGGTCAAGACCACGACAGGCAGATGGTGCAGAAGCTCATCACGGCCGATTTCCTCCAGAACCTCCCGTCCGTCCATGCGGGGCAAGTTCAAGTCCAGAAGAACCAGGTCGGGCGTTGGCGCATCGGCGTATTCGCCCTGCTTGCGCAGGAACTTCATGCACTCCTCGCCGTTCCACACGTGCTGCAGATTGACGGCGAACTTGGCTCGCTGGAATCCGAGTCTCGTGAGCTCCACGTCGTTGTCGTTGTCCTCGACGAGGAGGACTTGCGCGACCCGAAGGCCGGAAAGCTGGTTCTTGCTCATGGTGCGTTCACCGTTCCTTCCGCAATCGCAAAGTAGAAGATACTTCCGCTACAGCCGTCAGACTCCACCCAGATTCTCCCGCCATGGTGGTGAACCACGCGCCGGCACACCGCGAGTCCGATCCCAGTTCCGGGATACTCACGTTGGTCGTGCAATCGCTTGAAGATCCCGAAGATCCTCTCGTGGTGCCGCGGTGCGATCCCGATGCCGTTGTCGCGCACGGCGAACGTCCAGCCATTGTCTTTGCGCTCCGCGGAGACATGGATGCGCGGGAGATCGGCGCCGTGGTACTTGAGGCCGTTGCCGATGAGATTGAGCATCAACTGCACGAGTTGCGAGCGGTCTCCCATCACGACTGGAAGCTCGCCGCAGCTGACCTTGGCACCCGATTCGCGGAGCGAGACGTCGAGCAGCGAGACGGCATGCTCGAACACAGCGTGAAACGGAACCCGTTCGAAGGGACGGGCCAGGGCGTCTGCATGAGAATACTCGAGCAGGTCATGGATGAGAGTCTGCAGATACTTGATCGATTCCACCGTGCGGCGGATCCAGTCATTCGCCTGATCGTCCAGCTTGTCGGCGTAGGTGGATCGCAGCAGCTCGACGAAGCTTGAAATGCTTCGCATCGGGGTCTGCAGATCGTGCGACACGACGTAGGCGAAGCGCTGCAATTCGATGTTGCTCTCGAGCACCTCATTCGCCCGCTCTACCGCCGCGATCTGGCGGATGCGCTCGCTGATATCCACGATGGCGCTGAGCACGAGCAGCCCTTCCTCGGTCTCGACCGGGCTCAGTCCGATCTCCACCGGGATCTCGCTGCCGTCCTTGCGCAGGCCGTACAGATCGCGGCCTGCGCCCATCTGGCGCGCCTTCGGCGCCCCGGAGAAGAAGGCGCCTCGCATCCCGGGATGAGCGCCCCGGAAGCGCTCCGGCAGCAGGATCTCGACCGGGAGCCCGAGCAACTCTTCCCGCCCATAGCCGAACAGCTTCTCGGTCTGGAAGTTCACCAGCACGATCGCACCACCGGCATCGATCATCAGCATCGCGGTGGGCGCCGATTCGATCGTGGCGCGAAACCGCCGCTCGTTGCGGGAAGCCTGGACGTTGGCATCGGCAAGCTCGGCGGTGCGGGCCTGTACCCGCCGCTCGAGCGAAGCGACCTGCGGACGCACCCACCGACGCATCAGGAAATGTCCGGCGAGCGAGATTCCGGCGACCAACAGCAGCACCAGTTCGAACTGGCGGCCGAGGGGGAGGTAGATCTCGGCCGACTCCACCGTGAGCAGGGCGACGAGGCCGAGCGCGGCCAGCGGGGCGTAGCCAGCGAACACGCGCCGCCCGTGCTGGTTCGTGCCGGTCGCGAAGCCCGGTTGTCCCTCCAGCGCTTGTTGCGCGAACGACGCCAGATCGTCGGAACCTGCAACGAGGGTCGAGGGTTCAGGTGTGAGGCGCGTGGGAAGGCAGTCGAAACCCCGTGGTCCGGGCGCGCACAGCAGTAGCTCCGACGTCTCTCCGAACGCCTCCACGGCGCGCATCAGGCCGCCCGTGGTTTGCGGCATGAACTGATCCGCGAGCACGGTGCCGAGCGGCCCTTCGGCGTCGGCCAGGGGCAGCTCGTGGCGCACATACAGTCCGTCCTGCCACACGAGCGCGGCCTTGGCCGCCGTCGCGACCCGGAGCTCCCGCCCAAGAGACTCGATCGGCTTGCCGAAGCGCGCCAACTCCACGCCGTCGCGGTCAGTCAGTACGATCGCCGTGAATCCGTGCTCAGCGAGACTCTCGACCTCGCCCCGTATCCGCGTCCGGAATTCGGTGTTCCCGGGGTTGTCAGCAAGGAGGCGCAGTTGGCGAAGGAGGTCGGGACGGGTCGTGATCATGGAGGCGCTCGCCAAGCGGAGGTCGAGCCCATCGCGGATCTGCGCGGTCCGCTCGTAGAGCGTCGTGTCGAGTCCCTTGGCGAGGACGAGTTTGACCTGATGGATGATGCCGATCAGGCTTGCGATGCCGATTGCCGCCGCTGCGACAACGACGAGACCCGTCGCGCGGCGCGTAATCGTCGTTTCGTCGTCGGGCGCTCGACGCGATTGCACCCCGACGAGCCACAGACCGGTTCCCAGCGCCACGAACCCGGCGGCGGTAGGCAGCGCGACCGTGCCGAAGATGTACGAGGAGTAGAGAAGCTCGAAGTCGAGCGTGTAGCCGATGAGGCCGAACAACCCGACGGCAGCGACGGCGATGCTCGCCACGTCGACGACGTCACGGAGATAGGAGGCGCGAGAAGCGCGCGGCAGAACGAACAGCGCCGCGCCCGCGGCTGCGAAGCCGATGCTGCTGGCGAATGCCATGCGGCTCGGGTGAGAGTGACCGTTGACCGGAGCGGAGAACAAGAGATCGTCAATCGCGAAATCGAGGCCCGTCAGGTGTTCGAGCGAAGTCAGGAAGGCGATCGAGAACAACAGCAGTGCGCAAACCCGCGCGGCCAGAGCGGCGCGGGCCCGGGTCCAGGGCGCGAGCGCAAGCGTGCCGCCCGCGAGCACGAAACACAGTGCCGTGTTGGCTTTCATCGGCGCGAGCCCCGGAAGCGCGTTCGTCAACGCCGGTATGCCGAACACCCAGCCGAACAGCACGGTCACGCCGAGCAGAAGAACCGCCAATCCGGTGCAGCGCGATTGATGAATGGAGTTCATCTGGAGCTGGCCGGCTAGCCCGTGGCGAGAACGCGCGCGATCGTATAGAGCAGGTCGTCGCCGTCGACGGGCTTGCGCAGAAACGCGCGCGCTCCGGCCTTGCGCGCGTCGGGCAGCGCGCGGCTCGCGTCGCGCGCGGTGATGACGATGACCGGCACGTTCGCGAGATCGGAGATGTTCTTCAGTCGCTCCATCACGGTGAAGCCGTCTCCCGCGGGCAGGCCGATGTCGAGCACGATCAGGTCGGGCTGCTCGCGCTTCGCGACCGAGACGGCCTCGATCGCGTCGCGCGCGCTGCTGGTCGTGAAGCCGCTGGCGCGCAGCCAGACCGCGAGCCCGCGCTGCACGTCGGCATCGTCTTCGACCACGAGGATCTTCTTGCCCGTCGCCATCGTCCCCTCCTTCACGCCGCCTGGTTGGCGGCTGCTTCGATTCGTTCGGTAAGCGCGCGCACGGCTTCCTCGGCCGAGAGCGACGCGAGCTCCCGATCGGGCGTGAGCGTGGTGAACGAGATCCGCAGCACGTCGACGAGATCCGAGAGCTCGTCGTGGACGCGCATGCTCGCTTTCACGCGCTCGCACAGCGCGTGCGCGCCGGCGAGGTCCGTCGCGACGACGATCGTGAACGACGGGCCGTGCGAGGTCGCGTGCAGCTCCGGTAGCAGCAGGTCGCGATCCGCGTACAGCGTGCGCTCCAGCAGCTCGCGCAGCGCGTGGTCGCTCCGGTCCGCGAGCATTCCTTGGTCCGAGTCCTCGCCCAGTTGGAGCGAGAGCAGGACCAGCGTCAGCGCCGGCCGCAGCGCGCCGTCGAGCAGGACGCAGCGCGAGACCAGACGCTCGAGGCTGAATATCGGCAGCGTGAAGCGAAAGACGCTGCCGCCATGGGCACCGGGTTCGACCCAGATGCGCCCGCCGTGGCGCGCGACCAGCTCGCGACAGATGTACAACCCGAGCCCCAGACCCTTGCGCGAGTGCTCCAACGTGTTGGTGTCCTGGTGCATGCGTTCGAAGATGCGCGTGCGGTTCTCCGGGGAGACGCCGCAGCCGGTGTCCTCGACCTCGATGCGCAGCGTCTCCGCGTCGGCGCGCAGTGCGCGCACGTTCACCGAGCCGCCCTTGGGCGTGAACTTGATGGCGTTGTCGACCAGGTTTCCGAGCATCTGGGCGAGTCTGTCCGGGTCGCCGTGTACCCGCGGCAGCCCCGGCTCGATGGAGACGCCGAGGTCGAGCTTCTTGTTCTCGGCGTCGTTCCAGGCGCGCTGCGTCACCTCCTGGACGACGGCCGCGATCGGCACGGCCTGGAGCCGCACGGAAAGCTTCCCCGACTCGGCGCGAGTGACCTCGAGGATGTCCTCGATCATCTTCGCGAGCTGCTTCGAGTTGCGGATGATGATCTCGAGGTACTCCTGCTGCGCGTCGTTCATGGGCCCCGGGATGCGCGCCAAGAGGATCGTCGCGAACTGGTGCACCGCGGAGAGCGGCGTGCGCAGCTCGTGCGAGACGTGCGAGAGGAACTCGTCCTTCATGCTCTCGCGTCGCGAGCGCTCCTGCTCGACCGCGGCCAGCGCGCCGTGGCGCTCGATCGCGTAGCGGATCGAGCGCATCTCCAGGTCCGCGCGCGTGGGCTGGCGGCCCTTCACCAGGTAGTCCTGCGCGCCGGCGCGCAGGCATTTCGCTCCGAGCTCGTCGTCGGCGGCTGTCGTCAGCACGACGATCGGCAGCCCCGGGATCTCGCGCACGGCTCGCTCCACGGTCTCGAGGCCGCTCGAGTCGGGCACGTGCAGGTCGAGCAGGAGCACCGCGAACGGCTCGGCGCGGGCCATGCGGATCGCCTCGGCCAGGCGCGTGGCGCGGCGCAGGTCCAGATGCTCCCCGCAGCTGTCCTCGACGATCCGGTAGTGCGCCGGATCATCCTCGAGGACCAGCACTCGGGTGCGTTCGATGGTAGTCATCGCTTCGCCTCCTGCGTGAACGCGGACTCGAGCAGCCCGCGGCGCGTGAGCTCCGCGTCGGCATCATCGTTCTCGACCAGCAAGATCGTGTTCATCGCGAGCTCTCCGCGGGCGCTTCCAGCGTGAACCAAAAGGTTGCTCCCTTCTCGGGCTCGGCCTCCGCCCAGATGCGGCCGCCATGCCACGTCACGATCCTGTGTACCGTGGCCAGGCCGACGCCAGTCCCCGCGAACTCCGTGGCGTCGTGCATGCGCTGGAACGCGCCGAACAAGTGTTTGGCGTAGCGCATGTCGAAGCCGGCGCCGTCGTCGCGCACGTAGTAGATCGTCTCGAGGCCGCGCAACACGCTTCCGAACTCTATCTGCGAGGTGTCGCGTCGCGAGGTGAACTTCCAGGCGTTGCCGAGCAGGTTTTCGAGCAAGGCGCGCAGGACGCGCGCGTCGCCCTGCGCTTCGATGCGCTCGCCAATCAGGAACTTGACGTCGCGATGCGGTTCGACCTGCGCGAGCTCGCTCGCGACGGCGCAGGCGATGGCCGAGAGGTCGACGCGGTCGCAATGCAGCTCGTTGCGCGCGATCCGCGACAGGTCCAGCAGCGCGTCGATCAGCCCGGCCATGCGCTGTGCCGCGGCGCGCACGCGCCCCAAGTGACGGCAGCCGACGTCGTCGAGCAGGTGCCCGCAGTCCTCGAGCAGCGCATGGCTGAAGGCGTCAATGGCGCGCAGGGGTGCGCGCAAGTCGTGCGAGATCGAGTAGCTGAACGCCTCGATCTCGCGATTGGCGGACTCCAGGTCGCGCGTGCGACGCACGAGCTGTCGGTTCAGCTCCGCGGTTTCGCGCTGCAGCGCTTTGGACGCAGTGATGTCGGCGCAGACGACCACGCCGCCCCAGATCCGGCCGGAGGGGTCGACGAGCGGCCGGCCGATCACACGCACCCAGCGGTCGTGCACACTGTCGCCGTGGCGCGTGAGCAGCTCGACGCCGTCCGTCGCCTCGCCTCGGAGCGCGCGCACGAGCGGCAGCTCTTCGGGACGGTAGAGGGTCTCGCCGTCGTCGTGGAACACTTGGAAGTGTTGCGGCCAGTTCGACGGACCACCGTCGACGGGCTCCGCCTGCAGGATTTCGCGCGCGGCCGGGGTGTAGAGAATGAAGCGGCCATTGGAATCGCACGCCACGACGCCGTCACCGAGTGCATTCAGGATCGAAAGCAGGAGCGCCGGGTGCTGCTCCGGATCCAGGACAATCTCAGCCTCTGGAGACGACGTCATTGCTCCATTGACTCGGCCGGCGTTCGCGCTCGCTTTAGGTTCGAAAGTGATGGCGCTCAGATCTCACCAATATCATTGCGTGTAGTGACTGAGTGAGTGCAATCGCTGATCAGCCTCGGCTCCACGCGAACACAGGATGCTCGGCTCTTCGTGGACCTCGCGCAGCTCGATCTCTTCCGCGGTCAGGGCTCGAGTTTTAGCACTCAACCGCGCCGTTCGGGCTTGAGTCGAGCGGCCTTGGTGATCAGGTAATTCCGCTCCGGGATGCTCGTGGTTCGTTCCGCCGCGGCCCGGTAGTAGCCGATGGCGCGCTCGTGTACACCGGCCATCTCGTGCAGATGCGCGCGGACCGCAGCGAGACGATAGTGCCCGCTCATACGCGCATCGGTGTCGAGCGTCTTCAACAGCTCGAGCCCCAGCAGCGGACCCTGCACCATCGCGGCGGCGATCGCATGACTGAGCGTCACCATTGGACTGTCGGACATCCGCTTGAGCAAGCCGTACAACGCGAAGACCTGCGGCCAGTCGGTGTCCTCGGAGCGCGCCGCTTCGTCGTGGACGGCCGCGATCGCGGCCTGTAGCTGATACGAGCCGATCGATCCCTTGGAAAGCGTCGCCGAAATGAGCGCGGTCCCCTCGGCGATCTGTCGCTGATCCCAAAGCCTGCGTTCCTGCTCGTCGAGCGGGATCAACTCACCGCTCGCTCCGGTCCGTGCAACGCGGCGCGCATCGGTGAGCAGCATTAGCGCGAGCAGCCCCGCCACTTCCCCGTCGTTCGGGAGCAGAACGTGCAGCACCCGGGTCAAGCGCATAGCCTCGTTGGAAAGATCGGTGCGCTGCAGATCAGGACCGATGCTGCTCGTGTATCCCTCGCTGAAGATCAGGTACAGCACGTGCAGAACGGCACCGAGGCGTGCTGCGCGCTCCAGATCGGACGGCATGCTGAACGGAATCTCCGAAGCCCGGATGCTCTGCTTCGCCCGGCTGATCCGCTGCGCCATCGTTGCCTCGGGTACGAGGAACGCCTTGGCGATCTCCGCGGTGGAGAGGCCCCCCACGGCGCGAAGCGTGAGCGCGATGGCCGACGCCGGCGTAAGCGCCGGATGACAACACATGAAGAGCAGGACGAGCGCGTCGTCCTGCTCCACCGCGATCTCCTCGTCGAGTGGCGACATGATTGCCGTGTCCTCGCGGCGGCGTCTTGCCAGCTCACTCCGCACGTAGTCGGTCATGCGCCGGCTGGCGACCCGAAACAGCCAGCCACGTGGCTGCTCGGGAATGCCGTCCGCGGGCCATTGCAGCGCCGCCGCGATCAGCGCTTCCTGTACCGCGTCCTCCGCTGCGGCGAAGTCTCCGTGACGACGCGCAACGGCGCCGAGCACCTGCGGCGCAAGCTCGCGCAGCAGCTGCCCGACGCTCTTGTTCATGAACTCCGAAGTCACGCTTCCGGGGGGCGAATGGCCATGACCCGGCGCACCTCGATCGGAAGGTTCAGCGGGGCGCCACCGGGTCCCGGCGCCGAGGAGGCCTTGGCCGCGATCTCGTGGGCGCGTTCCGGCTTCTCGACCTCGACGATCCAGTAGCCCGCGAGGAACTCCTTCGCCTCGGGGAACGGCCCGTCCGTCACCGCCGGCACACCGTGCTTTCCGGCGCTCACTACCTTCGCCTCGCCGGGCGCCGCCAACGCCTCGACACCCACCAGCTCGCCGGACTCGGTGAGCGCCTTGTTCAGGCGATGCATGAAGGCCATGTGGGCCTTCCAGTCATCCGGAGACCAGTCGTCGTTCTGATAGTCACCCGTCGCGTACGGCGCGTGCATCATCAGCATGTACCTCATGGTTCGTTCTCCTCTTGGGTTGGGCGCCGAAATTGGCGCTTGCGTAGAGAAGTCGGAGCCGGCGGCGCATTCTCTACATGGCTTGTATTCAGCTCCAGGCGAACACAGGCTGCTCGAAGTGCGCAACCCGCGTGTTGCGTCCGTGCAGCGCGACTTCGCGCAGCTGATAGAGGACGGCGGCGGTCGGCGCGTGGATGCTCGTGCCGAGCACCGGCATGGGCAGCGAGAGGACGGGACGGTCGCTCTCGGGGATCGCGCGCAGCTGCGGGATGTCGGGGTTCTCGAGCTCGCGCAGGGCCACGACGTAGACCGCTTCGACCTCATCGGGACTTGGCGCGAGCGCGCGGGCCGGGCCGCCCCAGCAGACCACTGGCGTGATCACGTAGCCCGAGCGCGTGACGAAGTCGTCGAGTCGGCCGAGCACGGCGTCAGCGGCGAGCGCGAGACCGAGCTCCTCGTGCAGCTCGCGCAGCGCGGTTTCCTCGGCGGTCTCGCCGGGGTCGATCCGGCCGCCGGGCAGCGCCCACTGCCCAGGGTGGTTGCGCATGCCCGAGGCGCGCCGCGTGATCAGGAAGCAGGCCTGGCCCGATTCGTCACCGACCAGTGTCGCGGCGACGGCGGCGTGCTTCAGCTCGGGATCCGGCCGCGCGTGCAGCTCGAAGCGCGCGAGGTGTCGTTCGACGCGAGCGCGCAGACTCGGACCGAACTCGCTCAACGCTAGTCCTTGGGCAGCTGCAAGATGCGCTCCGCGATGATGTTCTTCTGGATGTTCGGTGTGCCGCCGCCGATCACCACCTCGGGCCAGTTGAGCGCCCCCGTCCCCCAGCGCCCGCCGTCGACCGCGTCGTCCGCGCCGCGGAGATACTGACTCGCGCTGCCGAGCAGCTCGAGCGCGAAGTCGCCCATCTCGACCTCGAGCTCCGCGCGGTGGAGCTTGTTCACGCTCGTCTCGCTCGAGAGCGGCTGGCCCTTCAGCTGTCGCGTCAGGTAGCGCAGGCCGTTCAAGCGCATCGCCTCGATCTTGGCCTCGAAGACGGCGAGCTGTCGGCGCACGCGCGCGTCCTTCGAAGCGGGCACGCCGTTGCGCCGCGAGCGCTGCGCGAGCTCGCGCAGCTCCTCCAGCTTGCGGAACATCGCCGTGACCTCGGCGATGCTCGAGCGCTCGCTCGCGAGCGCCGAGACCGTCACCTGCCAGCCCTGGCCCTCGGCGCCGAGGCGATTCTCGACGGGCACGCGCACGTCGTTGAAGAACACCTCAGCGAACATCGCGCTGCCCGACATGTTCGTGATCGGGCGCACCTCGATGCCGGGCGTCGCCATCTCGACGAGCAGACACGTGATCCCGTCGTGCTTCGACGCGGTCTCGAAATCCGTGCGCACGAGCAGGATCATCCACTTCGACCACATCGCGATCGAGGTCCAGATTTTCTGACCGTTCACGACGTACACGTCGCCCTCGCGCACGCCCTTGCATTGCAGAGCGGCGAGATCGCTGCCGACGCCCGGCTCGGAGTAGCCGGTGCACCACTGGTACTTGCCGTCGAGGATGTCGGGGATGAAGCGCTGCTTCTGCGCGTCGGTGCCGTACTGCACGATCGAAGGCCCGACCCAGGCGAGCCCCATGAAGCAGGTGCCGAGCGGCGGCGCGTGCCGCTTGGACATCTCCTCTTTCAGGACCACCTGCTCGATGATGCTCCCGCCGCCGCCGCCGACCTCCTTCGGCCACGAGAACCCGACCCAGCGCTTCGCGCGCACCTTCCGGTTCCACTCGGCCAAAAAGGAGAAGTCGTTCTTGTTGGTGCCCTCGGGCAGATTCTCGTCGAGGAACGCGCGGACCTCGTCGCGGAACGCCTCTTCGCTCGGGCTGAGCTTGAAGTCCATCACAGACCTCCCAGGCTGGCGACGCGTTCGTAGTGGAAGTCCGAGTCACCGAACGTCGGCCGGGCCCACTTCGAGCGCTTCAAATAGAGCTGGATGTCGTACTCCGCGGTGTAGCCCACCGCGCCGTGCAGCTGCACGCCATCGATGCCGATGCGCGCGAACGCGTCGCTGGCATAGGCCTTCGCGAGCGACGCGGCGCGCGGCACCTCGCCGGGGCTCTCGTCGAGCGCCCAGGCCGCGTAGTAGAGCAGGGACTTGGTCGACTCGATGTCGACGTACATCTCGGCCAGCGGGTGCTTCACGCCCTGATACCGGCCGATCGGGTGGCCGAACTGGATGCGGTCCTTCGCGTATTGGACGGTGAGCGCGAGGGCGGCCTCGGCGGCGCCGATGATCTCGCCGGTCGTCGCGATCGCCCCGCGATCGAGCAGGCGCGCGATCGCGGGCCAGGCGCGCCCCGTCGCGCCGTCTCCGTCTGCACCATGAAGTAGCGCGCTCTTCGGCACGCGAGTGTTCGCGAGCGTCAGCGTGCCGGTGCGCTTGGTCGGATCGAGCGTGCGGAAGCTCTTCGCGCTGACGCCCGCCGCGCCACCATCGACGACGGCGAGCGCGAGGTCCTCCGCTCCGCCCCCGGTTCGGAAGGCGACGACGAAGAGGTTTGCGGCGCCCGCGTCGGCGACGAAGCTCTTGGCGCCCGAGAGCACGTACGCGTCGCCGTCGGGCTTACCGAGCAGCGCGATGCCCGACGCTGTGAGCACGTCACTCGCCTCGAGCAGCGCCAGCGTCCCGATCCGGCTGCCGTCTGCCAGGCTCGGCAGCCAGCGGGCTTTCTGCTCTTCGCTGCCGGCGTCCTGGATCGCGGCGGCGGCGAGCGTGGTGGAGATCAGCGGGGAGGGGAAGAGCGAGCGCCCCGTCTCCTCGAGGAGCACCACGAAGTCGACCCAGCCAAGCCCCGCGCCGCCGTACTGCTCGGGGATCGTGAGCCCGAGCCAGCCGAGCTCCGCGAGCTCCGCCCAGAGCTCAGCGGAGTAGCCCGCCTCGCTCTCCACCAGCACGCGCACCTGCGCCAGTGGGCAGCGCGCATCGAGGAGCCTGCGCACCTCGGCGCGCAGCAGGTCCTGCTCTTCCGAGAAACCGAAGTCCATCCGCCCTCCCTTCCGAGATTCCCAAGCGAACGTTCCGAAATTCCCAAGCGAATGCCGATCATCTCACGCCGCGGCGGTGCGAGCACCCGGGCGGACCCCGCCCGCATGAAATCCCTGTGATCTCGCGGCCTTCTGGGACCCCTCGCCCCCGAATCCGCCGGCGGCTGCAAGCAGGCCTGCAAGTGGGGGAAAGCCACCATGCAGGAAAGCCTAGAAATCTCCATATCTTGGAGCTCAGGCGCCGATACCCTCAACATCTTGTGGTGTCGCGCGTTGACCAGCCCCGAGTGCCGAGGTAAAAGAGAGGTCCGGGATTCAAGGATTCTTCCTCGGCAGCCAGGGGGGCAACGGGCGGCAGAGGGGAAGCGGGCGGAGCGCTCTGGAGGAGGGCCTTCGACCGGGGGCCCTGACGGTCAGGGCCTCTCCTTGGCCCGGAATTTCCAGTCTTATTGCGGGTCTCGGTCGGGTTTTTTCGCGTCTCGGTCGGGTCGAATGGTGCGGTCGAAAGGGGGAGTAGCAGAGTGGCGCAGCATGAGGCGAAGATGACGAGCGTTATGACGAGCACCGGCAGGAACGAGGTGCAGATTCCGATCCGGCGGCACTTCACGCGCGCGGGCGAGGACGTGTTTGCTTCCGTCCGTTGGGCGCGGCGCACGGCGAGGATCAGCGCGGAGAACGGCGACTCGGTCTTCGAGCAGCACGACGTCGAGGTTCCGGAATCCTGGTCGCCGATCGCCACCAACATCGTCGCCTCGAAGTACTTCCGCGGGCATCTCGGTCAGCCCTCGCGCGAGTCGAGCGTGAAGGCGCTTATCGGCCGCGTCGTCGGCACGCTGCGCCGTTGGGGCAAAGACGGCGGCTACTTCGCCAGCGACGAGCAGGAGGAGACCTTCGCCGACGAGCTCACGCACCTGCTGCTGCACCAGAAGGTCTGCTTCAACTCGCCCGTCTGGTTCAACCTGGGCGTCGTCGAGCCCGACGGCAAGCTCGTGCCGCAGCAGGCCAGCGCCTGCTTCATCAACTCCGTCGAGGACACGATGACCTCGATCATGGACCTCGCCAAGACGGAGGCCATGCTCTTCAAGGGCGGCTCGGGCACGGGCACGAATCTGTCGACGATCCGCAGCTCGAAGGAGACGCTCGCCGGCGGCGGAATCGCCAGCGGCCCGGTGTCGTTCATGCGCGGCTTCGATTCATTCGCCGGCGTGATCCGCTCGGGCGGCAAGACGCGCCGCGCCGCGAAGATGGTGATCCTGAACGCCGACCATCCCGACATCCTCGACTTCGTGCGCTGCAAGGCGCAGGAGGAGAAGAAGGCGTGGGCGCTGATCGACGCCGGCTTCGACGGTCGCTTCAACGTGCAGGGCGGCGCCTACGACTCGATCCAGTACCAGAACGCGAATCACTCGGTGCGCGTCTCCGATGCGTTCATGAAGTCGGTCCTGAACTCCGGCACCTGGCAGACGCGCGCAGTCACCACGGGCAAGATCACGGACACGCTGCCGGCGCGCGACGTCATGCGCGAGGTCTCGTCTGCCGCGCACGTCTGCGGCGACCCGGGTCTGCAGTACGACACAACGATCAACCGCTGGAACCCGGTCAAGAGCTCGGGTCGCATCAACGCCACCAATCCGTGCAGCGAGTTCATCTTCCTCGACGACACGGCGTGCAATCTGGCGTCGTTCAACCTGCTGCGCTTCGCGGACGGCTCCGGGACCTTCTTGACGGAGGATTTCGCGCAGGCGGTCGACACGATGATCCTGGCGATGGAGATCATCGTCGATCCGGCCGACTACCCGACGCCGCGGATCGCGGCGAACAGCCACGCGCTGCGGCCGCTCGGCCTGGGCTATGCGAATCTGGGCGCGCTGATCATGCTGAACGGCCTGGCTTACGACAGCGACGAGGGCCGCAACCTGTGCGCCGCGATCACGTCGCTCATGTGCGGGCGTTCCTATCACCGCTCGGCCGAGATCGCGCGCCGCACCGGGCCGTTCGCGGAGTACGAGAAGAACCGCGCGCCCTTCCTCGAGGTGATCGGCCTGCACACCGAGTACGGCGACCGCGTGCCGACCGACGGCGTGCCGGCGGATCTGCATCGCGCCGCGCGCGAGAGCTGGCACGAGGCGCTCGAGCTCGGTCGCCGCGCCGGCTACCGCAACGCGCAGGTCACCGTGATCGCGCCGACCGGCACGATCGCGTTCATGATGGACTGCGACACGACGGGCATCGAGCCGGACATTGCGCTCGTGAAGTACAAGCAGCTCGTCGGTGGCGGCATGCTGAAGATCGTGAACCGCACCGTGCCCGCGGCGCTCGGCAGGCGCGGCTACACGCAGGCGCAGATCGACGCGATCGTGGCGTACGTCGACGAGCACGACACGATCGAGGGCTCGCCGGAGCTGTCGGACGAGCACCTGTCGATCTTCGACTGCGCGTTCACGTCCGCGCACGGCACGCGCTCGATCCACTTCATGGGCCACATCCGCATGATGGCCGCCGCGCAGCCGTTCCTCTCGGGCGGCATCTCGAAGACCGTGAATCTGCCCAAGGACGCGACCATCGAGGACATCGAGGAGGCCTACACGGAGGGGTGGCGGCTCGGCTTGAAGTCGCTCGCGGTCTACCGCGACGGCTCGAAGCGCACCCAGCCGCTGAAGACGAAGGCGAGTTCGAGCGAAGCGGCGGCGGTGATCGCGCTGGTCGCCGAGCCCGAGCCGCGCCGCCGCAAGCTCTCCGACACGCGCGACGCGAAGACGCACAAGTTCTCGATCGCCGGCCACGACGGCTACCTGACCGTCGGCCTGTACGAGGACGGCTCGCCCGGCGAAGTCTTCCTGAAGATGTCGAAGGAAGGCTCCACCGTGTCGGGCCTGGTCGACACGATCGCGGTCATGACCTCGATCTCGCTCCAGTACGGCGTGCCGCTGAAGGCCCTCGTCGACAAGTTCAGCCACACGCGCTTCGAGCCCTCGGGCTTCACGCAGAACCCCGAGATCCCGTTCGCCAAATCCGTCACGGACTACGTCTTCCGCTGGCTCGGCCTGAACTTCCCCACCGGTGAGTCGGCGAGCCAGGAAGAGGACGATCTCTCCGACGACCTGATCCTCGACCCGCCCACCGCCCGCTCCACCGGCACCGAGCGCGTCGTCCCGATCCGCGGCGGCAGCGCGAACGAGCCGCGCCGCACGAGCACCGGCCAGGAAGATGCCCCGCCGTGCCTCAACTGCGGCGCAATCATGGTGCGCGCAGGCGCGTGCTACGCGTGTGCGAGCTGCGGCGAGACGGGCGGGTGCGGGTGAGGGAGTGCTTCTAGCGCGCGGTGCGCCCGACGAGGTCTGCCCGCAGCCGGCAGCCTAGCGATCGGTACGGCTGCGCGACTGTCAGCATGTCCACCATGAGCCGGCGGGCGCGGCGGCTGCGCGCGGCGAGGGCGAGAGAGAGATCCACGACGCGCGGGCGGTAGAGACGGCGCGCGAGACGCGCGCATGCGGCGAGTTCGTCGCCGGAGCCGGAGAGCCACTGTTCGGTGTAGAGCGCTGGTGCGCGGTCGGGGCCGGCTTCGTCGAGTGCGGCCGCGAGGAGAGCACCGGAATCGAGCGCGTGCTGGATGCCCTCTCCGGTGATCGCGTCGTTCGCGTTGGCCGCGTCGCCGACGAGCGCGAAGCGCGTTCCCGCGACGGGGCCGCCGCCGACGGGAATGCTCGCGGCGTACGGCTCGCGCGGGAGCTCGAGGCTTCCGGGATAGCGCTTCTCGAGCAGCTCCAGCACGCGGGCCCGCAGCTTCGCGCCGTTCTCGCGTCCTACCGGCGCCGCGATCCCCACCGACGAATGGCCCGGACGCGGGAACACCCACAGGTAGCCCGCGTACTCGCGCACGAACTCGATGTAGATCTCGCGTTCGTCGAGGCCCTCGACGTGGAAACCCGCTGTCGCGTAGCTCGCAGAGCTTCCGGGTTTCACCCCGACGAGCGAGCGGCGCACGATGCTCGACGCGCCGTCCGCACCGACGACGAAGTCGTGTCGCGCTCTTGCACCGGCGTCGAGCTCGAGCTCTACGCCTTCCGAATCCGCGCGCACTCGGCGCACACGCATGGGCCGAAGCTCCGCTCCGGCCTTGCGTGCTCTCTCCAACAACAGTCGATCGAGCACGCGCCGAGAGAAAATCTCGATCGGCTTCGACAGCTCGACGGACAGCACCCGTTTCCCGCGCGGCGCGCGCATGCGCACCACCGATGAAGGCCGCGCTGCTCCGCGAATCTCCGCGAGCTCCGGGTAGCGCTCGAACGCGCCGGGCGTCACGCCGCCGCCGCAGGGCTTCTCGCGCGGATGCGACGGGTCGTAGATCGTCACGGCGAAGCCCGCGCGCGCGAGTCGCTCGGCGCAGAACGCACCGGCCGGACCCGCGCCGACGACTGCGACCGTGCCCCTCTGAGTCATGCGGGACCCGGCGGGCGGACGGCCGCCCGCCACCCGCACTCCGCGCGGCTTCGCCGCGCTGCGCGCTCCGCTTGCATCACATGTTCGTGTAGTCGGGCCCGTCGCCGCCTTCGGGCGTGGTCCAGGTGATGATCGCGTACGGGTCGGCGACGTCGCAGGTCTTGCAGTGCACGCAGTTCTCGTGGTGGATCACGAGGCGCTTGCCGCGGGGTGCTGCGTCGTCGGGAATCATCTCGTACACCGCTGCGGGGCAGAAGCTCTCGCAGGGGTTGCCGTACTCCTCGACACACTTGGTCGCACACACGTTCGTGTCGGTGACGTGCAGGTGGTGCGGCTGGTCGACCTCGTGCCGCGAGCCGGCGAGCGCGACGGCGGTCACTTTGTCGAAGGTGAGCTTGTTGTCGTAGGCGACCTTGTCCTTCTTCGCGCGCTCCTTGGGCGAGAGCGCGGCGAGCTTCTTCATGTGCGTGTGATCGGGGTGCGTGTGCACCTGCTTCAGAAGCCCGCGGCCGCCGGTGATCATCGCGAGCGCCTGGCCGTTGATGATCCACGGCAGCTGGCGCAGCCAGCCGAGCGAGCGCGGCATCTTCTGCACGTACTTGAACGAGCCGTGGAAGTTGCGCGCCTTGTAGTGCTCCCTCGCGAGCCAGCTCGCGTCGAAGAGCCGCGCGTAGGTCGCGAGTGTGTGTGCGGAGAAGTCGTCCTTCCGGATCGCCTCGACGAGTGTCTCCGCGGCGAGCATTCCGCTCTTGATCGCGAGGTGCACGCCCTTCAGCCGCTCGCCGTTGCACGTGCCGGCCGAGTCACCGATCAAGAGCATCCCGTCCGCGTAGAGCTTCGGAAACGAGAAGTAACCGCCGACCGGCATCGTCTTCGCGCCGTAGCGGATGCAC
>Ga0210377_10000592_pt1 | contig 34701 bp, 89 predicted proteins | sample PLM4_65_b1redo_FD_155480 | JGI IMG/M metagenome (GOLD analysis project Ga0210377, IMG submission 155480) | Groundwater sediment microbial communities from an aquifer in East River, Colorado, USA - PLM4_65_b1 redo | ecosystem: Environmental > Terrestrial > Soil > Riparian zone | place: USA: East... | reverse complement strand
ATCTGCTTCTCGGTCGCGCCGATCAGGTCGGCCGCCTTGGCGGGCTTGGACGAGGTGGCCGTGGCTCCTCCGCCGGTCCGGCGGGCCTTGACCTCGGGCTCGGCGTTGAATCCGGCTCCGTGGCCGTCGGCCTTGATCGGGAGGGTCAGCAGGTACTCGGCGTACTCCCTGGCCTCGGGGAGGGTGTCCGGGGTGTCGAGGATGTCACGGGCGATCCCGAGGGTGAAGAGATCGACGATCTTGACTGTCTCGCGGTAGTCGATGTTCGTGTTCATGATCTTCCCTCTCGCTCGTTCCTGCTTCCTATCTACAAACCTACCCTGGGGACCCCCAATTTATACAACCAATCCCAAGATTCTTTAAATGCGAAAGCCCCCGGGGACTCCCATACCCGGGGGCTTTCTACTCGGCAGGCTATCCGGCGTTGAGGTAGTCGGCGATGGCCTGGAGGGCGAGGGCGACCGCGCCAGGGGTGCTGATCCGGATCATGCTGGAGTCGGTCGAGTCGAAGTCCCGGCAGACGATCCCGTTAGCCCGGATCACGAACGCTCCCATGTCCCGCATCTCGATCGCCACATCCTCGATCCGCCGGTGGGCGACGTTCAACAGGACGGAATCCTCGGCGGCCTTCCGGCACCAGGCCGCCAGCTCCGTGTCGTTCTTGATCATGAGTTGCCTCCTGCGAGATGGGGGAGGATCGCGGCCGGTCCGTAGCGCTGGATCAGCGCCATCGCCGCGTACTCGTTCCCGCCGTATCCCATCTCGTCCTCGACGATGCCCTCGCACTCGTCCGAGCAGAACGGATCAACGTTCGACCCGCCGTCCGGCAGCGGGCCCATGCACTCGGCACAGTGGGTGTAGATCTTCGCGACCATGATCAGACCTCCCTTACCTGGGTGACGGTGAAGCCCCCGGCGAGACCGCCGTCGAGCGTGGGCCCGCCTATCCGGCGCATGACCTCAAGGCGGTTCTTCAGATCCTCGACGACCTGGCGGTGGTTGAGGTCGAACTCATTCGCCGGATCCTCGGCCACGATGACCTCCAGCGTGATCCTCACCAGAGCTCCCGCGAGGTAGCGCCGGTGACGTGGAACCCGCCTCTGACGTCGTTGGACTTCTCGGTCTGGGCGAAGTCCATGAGGTACAGCTGGAGGTCCTTGGCGACCTCGATCCGGTCGAGTTCCTGCCCGGCCTCCGGCTGGACGTCGATCGTGACGGTGATCCTCATGCCTTCACTTCCTTGATCTTGTTGAGGAGGGTGCCGATCTCCTCGTCGCTGTGGGTGGAGATGATGCCGTGCTGGGTGGTGATGCCGGTCTTCGCCGGGTCAGCCCAGTCCCAGTCGTAGACGTCGGACGGGTCGCCGTCGCCGAACTGGATCGGAGCCAGCTCCTCGCCGTCGAGGATGGACGCTCCGAGGCCGTTGGGGAATCGGTAGATCCACTGGACCTTGTTCCGTTGCATTCCGGCCTGGGCGTGCGAGTGGATCAGGTAGTCGTCGAAGGCCGCCGGGGCGATGAGAGCGTTCATGATTCGTTTCCCTTCCTGTCGTAGATCTTTTAGACCGGCCGGTAGGCCACGGCCCAGGACTCGGCCTCAAGGCCGTGGTCGTCGTAGATCACGACGGCCGAGTAGTAGCCGGGTTCCGACATGATCGCCTCGGCCATCGCCCTGCTGATCGTCTCCGAGGAGTGCATGGCCGGGCCGGGGTATCCGTACTGGTTGCTCCAGCGGCCCAGGAGCCGCCAGCCGCCCTCCTGCTCCGTCTTGTCGTCGTAGACCTCGGGGGCCCAGACGTCGCCGGGAGCGTCCGCGATCTCGCCGTCCTCGTGGACGTGGATCACGTGGTCGAACTCCATGAGGTCACGGAGTCGGTCAGTGGTCATGGTGCGCATGATCAGTTCCTCAGGTCAGAGCGCTTGATGAACACGTAGTGATGCCGGGCCCCGTGCAAGTTCGTCCCGCACAGATCACATTCGGAGGTGCTGAACTCCGTGCGCTCGCAGTCACAGTCGGCGTCGTCCGGGCACCGCTCCCCGATGTGAGAGCAGTCGGTGAACCACTGTGGCAGGTCGTGCGGGTGGCCGAGGGAGAGGTCGTACTCGGCGCAGGTCCGGCTGTACCGGGCACCGTCCCAGTCGCGGCTGTTGCCGGACCCATCGCTGTTCTCGTGGGTCACCGTGCAGTCGTCGCAGACGTTCCCGACGTAGAACCTGCCCTCTTCCAGGGCCTTGGCGAAAGCGTTCATGATCTTCAGTTCCCTTCGGTGTTCAGCTGAACCTGGACGTAGGTGTTGCCGTGGAGGACCGTGAAGCTCCCGTCGGCCCAGGTGATGCCCACGTCCATCGCACCCTTGCTGACCTCGATCGCCTCACAGGCGGTGCGTGGCTTGCCAGGGGCCCGGACGACGTTCCCGGCTTCGATGTCACGGGCGGTCATCGTGGTGAACCCCTGGTTATAGGTCATGATTCAGACTTCCGCGTCGGTCGAGACGAAGATCCAGCTGCGGGTGACCTCGTCGAAGATCTTGGTGGTGACGATCCGCTGGCTGACGTTCGCGAAGCCGAAGTCCATCGTGTGACGGATCTTCGCGAGCTTGATCGCCGCTTCGAGGTCCGGCTTGTCGTTGATCGTGTAGAGGCGTCCCGGGCCCGTCCCGGCGACCGGTTCGAACCGAATCTGATAGTCGCTCATGATCTTGCTTCCCTTCCGTCGTGTCTTCGTCCTGGGTCAAACTATACAGCTTCCCGAGTCTGGTGCATACATGCTTCTGGGAAGCCCCCAGAAGGCCCCTACCGCTCCCGAAGGCTTCCCAGGTACAACCACCTTCACGCTGGCTGCGGACCGTTTTCGCAGGTCAGGGCGTTACCGGCCGTTGTCCACGACGGTGTCGGTGACCACCGTCGACCGGCGGACGAGGCGGACGTTCATCCTGCCGTAGGTTTTGCGGAGATCGTGCATGTCGTCGCGGGCCTCGCTGCCCTGTGCGAACTCATACCGGCCGCCCTCGACGTCGACCCAGTCACCCGCCGGTCCCTTTCGCTGAAGGACCAGATTGGCCGTACTCAAGATCTCATGCGCCATGATCTACTTCCCTTCGTCGATGATCTTTTCGATGTCCTCAAGAGCTGAGTGCTTGTCGGCCTCCCACTTGTCCGCGTCCTCGGCGAACGCCCGGTCGATGCGCTGCCGGATCCTGTCGACGACGTCCGCCGCCTCCCGGAGCACGTTGCCCACGGGAGCCCCCGATCGTGAGTCGAGGTCGGCGACGGCCCGCCAGCGTTCGGTCGAGATCACGACTCTCCCCCGCAAGGCTTGGGGTCGTGGCCCTCGATGTCCTCGCAGGCGACCAGCGAGAGCTCCCCCATGTCCCATTCGAAGTGGTATCCGGCCGGGGCGAGACCTTCGAGGTATTCGGTCGCCTCGTCAACGATGCCGCCCTGCCCGATCATCACTTCGATGTCGTCGTCAGTACGCTCATTGGCGCGGTATCGGGTGAGGATCTCCTCGCCGTCCTCCCACTCGCCGAGGCCCTTCCAGCCCCACGCCTGAGCGCGGTCGACCACCCGGTGGTGGTTGTGCCAGCCCTGGTTGCCGTCGAGCCAGGTCCCGGCCATGTCGGGGGTGATCTTCTCGGTCATCGTCTCTCCTCGTTCCTCAGTCGGTTGAACTCACGGACCCACCTGCCGAGGGTCCGTCCGTTTACTGCTTGGTCCGACGTGTCCACCGACGAGGTGATCACCGTCGTGTCGCTGCCGATGACAAGACTCGGGCCGTCGCCGAGATCCTCGACCCCGGCCCAGGCCCGTTCGTCGAGAAGTGCGTTCAGCCGCGTCTGAGACAGCCCCAGGAGCTCCCCCACCTCGTAGAAGGTCTGAGCCTTCACAGGTCGATCCCGCCCTCGGTGTGGACGCTCTGAGAGCGCCGGTTGAACTCCTTGACGAAGAACTCGGCGTCGCTGACGTTCGCGGCGGCATACTCTCGCGGGGGTCCGATGAGTCCGCAGTCGATCACTCTGACGTTGGCCTGATCGGCTCCGCCGCCCGAAGGATCCCCGAGGTAGCTGAGCCGGGACACCATTCCCAGTTCGATCAGCCGGTCCACGGTGTAGGGGTCGAGGCCGAGGCTCCGGCCGATGGCCCGGAACCTACGGTCGCGTAGGTTCCGGGCGATGTTGAGGTTCATGGGTCTAGTCCCACTTCCTGACCGGCTGGGGGATGATGCCGACGCCGTGGCAGATCAGCATGTCGTCGATGATCTCGACGAGGTGATCGACGTCGGGACCGGGCCGCCATGTCGCCTCGATTGTTTCCGGGGTGTAGAGCCCGGCCCAGAGCTCGCCGTCGAGGAGGACGCCGCAGAGGCTGTCGACATCGTCCCAATCGTGGTCGAGATCGCCGCAGTCCGGCGGGACCTGAACCGTCACCTCGTAGGCGAAGTACTTTCCGTTCTCGAATTCCGCGATCAGGTCCCCTTCCATCGGGGGCTTGCACGGGTCGAAGTCGACATCCTCGGTGATCTTGACGCGGTACATCGAAGCGGTCATGGTCTAGTCCTCCTGAAGAATCGTCATGTCGCGGACGGCGGTCCAATGGGTTCCCCAGTCCCCGCCCTCGTCCGAGGTGACGAGGTACATCCCGACGGCCGACTGCGGGTCCTCCAGAACCTCGATCCAGTGGAGGTCGATGCGCTGGGCGGCGAGATCCTTCTGAAACCCGATCACCTGATACGGGTCGCCCTTCCAGAAGTCCTGACCGGCGACGAGGCCGTCTTGATCAACGACGTAGGGATAGGGAAGCTTGGTCATCTCGTGGTCGTCGACCATGTTGTCGATGTACGGCTCGGGCTGGATCCGGATCACCTTCACTGCTCCCCCAGCGCGTTGTCGAGGGTGGTGAGGGCTCCCTCGATCTGGGCCATGACCCAGGTGTCGAGGTACTCCCCGGACGCGATGCGAGCCCCCCGGGCGACCGCACAGTCCTCGTGATCGGGGTTCAGGTAGACACCCAGTGAGCCCTGGGCTTCGGTGAGCAGAGCCCTCACCGCTCGCATCTGGTTCATCGTCAGCGGCTTCGCAGCCATGACCTACTTCCCTTCCCTTGGGTGCTGAGACTCCACAGCCCCCACCGGGCCCCCGCTCCGGTGAGGACTGAAAGGTGTCAGGACCGGGGGCCGAACTTCCGGTCGGCGTGCGCCTGCATCTGCTCCTGCCCGATCGCGCAGTGAACGCAGATCGTGGGCTCGGTGTCCTCGGCGTCGGTGACCTGGTCGGCCTGGAGCTCGTCACAGAAGCAGTTCGACTCACACGCGGTGCAGTCGTACAGGGTCCCGGCCTCGTGCGGGTAGTCAGCGTGCCCGCTCATGTCCCGGCGGACGATCGCGGCCTGACCGAAGACGATCCCGTTGTGCTCGACTACCATGATCGTTTCCTCTCGTTCGTTCTTCCTAGGTCAAACTATACAGGCTCGGTCACCTCGGCGTCACCCAGTACTCCGGGCTGATGTTCGTGTCGCTGGCCGCGTACTCACGCAGGGCGGCGAGCGCCTCGGCGGCCAGGTTCGGATCCGTCCCGGCCATGTAGCCCAGCATGAACTCCGACCCGGCCGGGGTCAGGCCGTTGTCCTTCGAGCTGACGAATCGTTCGGGTGTGTCAGTCACTTGATCCTTCTTTCCGGTCCAGGGTCCGCTCCAGCCGGATGAGCTTGACGATCTCCCGGGCGATCTCGTGCGGCTCACAATAATTGATCTTGTCCGAGTAGATCCGGATCAGCATCGGCAGCACGTCGTACGGGTGGATGTTGCCCCGTTTGAACTCCTCGACGACCCGTCCCGCCTCGAAGATCGTGAGCCGGGTCCCGTACGCGAGATCAGAGATCGTCATCTTCCAGGTGTAGGCGGCTCTCGCCGCCGCCTCCTCGGCGGCCTTTCGCTCCGCCCACTCTTCGGGAGACGGGAGATCATCGGACTTGATCCAAGCCATGATCAGCTTCCCTTCGCGTTGCTGAGAGCGGCGTTGCGGGCGTAAACGGCCGAGGTAAGAGCGAACTCCATGCATCCGTCCCGGCCGCTGGCCACGTGCGTCCCAGCCTCGTACAGGTCGCACAGCCACTCTTCGCCATGCCGGTTGAACACGACGCTGGTGATCTCCTTGAATGCCATCGTTGAGTTGGTGACCAGGTGATTCGGGCTGATGTAGTCGGTCATGATCAGACCTCCTCGACGATGAGGTCCCAGTGCCGGACCTCCCAGGTCTCGTCATCGACCTTCCGGAAGTCGATCATCCAGTCCCGGTGGTTCTCGTCCTCCGGGTGGGCCTCGCGGACGCACGAGAGGATCTCGCCATTGTCCAGCCGGACTTTGGTCGTGCAGTTTGCCATGATCTTTTCCCTTCTCGGTCTGACTCTTCCACGGACGAGAACGATCTTGAATATCCTTAATTGAATCGGACCCGACTTAACCAAGGATTTTCATGATCGGCCGTTAGGCCGACCGCGTGGCGATCGTTCCCGTCCGAAGCGGTCAGTCGTCGAGCTTGGCCACCCGGCGGAACTTGCCGGTATCGAAGCCGTAACCTCCCTTGTAAGAGACCTGGCAGACGTACAGGAGCCGTTCGCCGAGCGCCTTGCGCATCTCCTCGCCGGTCAGCTGGCCATCGGGCCCGGCCCAGTCGGCGGCGTCGGACAGAGCCCCGGCGATCTCTTCGAAGTCCTTCTTGGTCATTGCCATGATCGTTCCCTTCACTTCGTCCGGTAGGCGAGGATGACCAGATCGGCCAGATCCCCGTAGGTGGCGGCGACTTCGCCGTACCCGTTGGCGTGCCCCAGCCCCCACGCCTTGGAGTACAGGGCGTTGTCTACGGCCGAGGGGAGAGCCCCCGTGCCGTACTCGATTCGGAGCCAGCTCCGGAACGCGTCGTGCTCTTCCTGCGTCGGGTTGCCCGCGCGGGAGATGCCGATCATCTCCACGTCGTTGATCGGCATGATCTACTTCCCTTCGGTCAGTACGGCTGTGATGGCGTCGAGCTCCTGGCGGGTGATCGACAACCAGCGAGTTCCGTCGAGCCCGTGAGCGTCAACGTCGCCGGTGATCTTGATCTTCAGGTCGTCGTCTCCGAGAACCTTGCCGAGCTCCCAGGCGCGGTACTCCACATCGTTCATGATCAATTCCCTTCGAAGATCGTCTGGTCTTCCACGGAGGATCGTGATCTTCACGGATCACGATCCTCCGAAGCTGATCAGGCGGAGCCTGCCGCGTAACGATCAGGCGAACAGTTCGCGGCCGTCGTACACGGTGACCACCGCGTAGGCCAGGGATCCGGTGGTCGCCTCGATGTTCCTCTTCACCGTCGAATCGTACACTTCGGCGGAAACCGTCAGGGAGGTGAACCCCTTGCCGGTCTCGCGGTGCCGGGCCTCGACAAGGACGGAGGTCTTGACGTCGAGGATTCCCCCGGAGACGGGGCAGAAGATCGTCTTCTGTACTGCGGCCCTGAGGACCCCACGTGCGACGATCTTGTCAGTGTCGATCATGATCAGTTCCCTTCGTTCCCAAGTTGAACTATACAGGTCCGAGCGACCACGAGGCGAGCCCCGAAGGGCTCCCTCGAAGCGGCTCAGACGTTCGCGCGGCGCAGGGCGTTGGCCCTGCGGTGAAGGTTCTTGATACCGGCGCACTCGCTGGCGGCGGTGTGCTTGTCGGTGCCCCGGTAGGTGAATCCCCGGAGTTCGCTCACGCGATCCTCAACGAGCGTCATCGTGATCGGCAAGTCGTACCGGCGGGACCAGACGACGAGGTCGGTCAGGATGATCCGGGTGGCCTCGCTCTGTTTCATGATCTTCCCGTCAGCTCATGTGGTTCATCGGGTCAGCGGCAGCGTGCCCGGCGTAGTGGTCGCGGGTCCAGTCCATCAGCTTGCGATAGCTGTCCTCGGCCTGGATCTTGTCCTCGGTCTCGGCGACGACGTTGGTCTCGCTGCCCCAGACGCGTTCGGTGACGAGCCAGGTGTATCCGAACTCCTCATCCGGGAGGACGGAGAGGGAGACGGTCGTGTTGTTGACGTAGCGAACGTTCTCGCCGTAGGTCTCGGTGGCGATCTCGTCGATGAATCCCTTGCGGTTGAGCGAATCGAACATGCGGCCGGTCATCATTCTGATCTTCCTTCTTTCCGTCCTGGATCGTTCTGATGAGTGATCGACTCGACCAGGGCGAGTGCCCAGTCAAGCTGTTGCTCGGAGGTCAGGTCGAAAAACCCCTTGGGGATCTTCGACCTGACCTGATCGCGCTTAGCTGAGGAATCCACCGTTTCCGCCCGTGTCGATGATCGCGCCGTTGGCGACATCGTAGATGGCGATCTGGTCGGTGGAGCGGCCGAGTTCGACGGCTGCGGCGAGGTCGGCGACGTTCACGGAGGGCTCGATCCAGAGCTGTCCGTCCTCGATCCATCCGCCGACGTACAGGCCGGAGCCTTCGAAGATCGCCCGGTTCGTCATCAGGTAGTCGACGATGACCTTGGCGGCCACCTCGGGGTCGTCGAGGATCTCGGCGGGGAAGCGAGCGGTGTATCCGGTCAGGGCGATCATGTAGCCGTCGGCCGGGGCGGACCCGGTCGAGGGGGAGTAGGAGAATCCACCGGTCGTGGGCAGGTCGGCGATCATCGTTCCGAGTACTGACATGATCCTTCTTTCCGTGTCCGTCGTTTTCTGGCGTGCGGTGAAAAGGCGATCAGCTCTGCGGCTTGCGCGGCATCGTCAACGGAGTTCCCGCAGAGCTGATCAGTAGGGACGGGAGGAGTCGCACCCCACCGTGGCCATCCGGCCTTGGACTACATCGCTTGGATCATTTCTGATCTTCGCTTCCGTCCCCTTGTCGGGTGCTGCCCGAGTGGCTCGCCGACCTTGCGGCTCCCCTTGCGAGGGGGATCTCACGAGCCTTACGAGACCCTTCCTAGGTCTGATCTCTCAGGGGATTTTTGGGAGCCCCCCTGTGGGGCTGTCTCCGGTTGACTAGGGGAGCCGGTCCCTCGCACCTTGATCGCCTCCACTTGCGCTGATCAAGTTCTGTGCTCTTGTTGTTCTGTACTCAGATTATACCCCCAGATTATACAAGTCAAACGTTGACCGAAACCCGTATCAAGATTCTTTGGTCAACGCTCTGACCTGCGGATACTACAAAGCAGCTGTAGTTTCACGTGATGATCTCTCGTGAAACTACAGCTGCCAGGGGTGACCGGAACTCAAGCCAGGCCGAGCCCGTGAGAGGACTCGGGCATCCGCTGGATCTCGGTCAGCAGGTCGAACCAGATCGGCTCCAGCTCCGGGTCGGCCAGCAGGGTGCCGATCGATCGGAAGTCCCAGCCGTGCATCTTGCCCGACTCGTCGGTCAGGGTCGGCTGAGAGATCATCTCAATCCGGTGGGCGAAGACTCGCCAAATGTGCTGCCCACCGGGTTCACCGTCGGCCCCGACCTTGGCGCAGTCGTCGTTGGCCTGATAGGTGAGAAGGTGCTGGAGACTGCCGCTCTCAATCAGGAACCCGGTCCCTTCCCGGCACTCGCGGACGGCACACAGATCGAATGCCGCGCTACCGTGCGTCCACCTGTAGAGACGCCCGACGGTGAGACCGTCGAACCTGAAGGGGGTGACCAGCCCGTCTTCGGGCTTGACGTGCCCGGCCGAGGGTGCCCGGTTGAGCGGAGGCCTCTGACGCATGGCCGTGGCGATCCGGCCCTGATGGACGAGGAGGACGCCGACGACGGCGTGATGGCAGAGGCTCATGATTCACTCCCCCCGCAGCTCACGGCCTGACCGAGATCCAGTGCCTGGGCCTCGGTCAGTTCGATCGCCTGGCCGTTGACGCACAACCACCAGACGTTTTCGTCCCTCATGATGGCGGCGGTCCCATCCGGCTTGACCTCGGACCACAGGATCTCCATCCCGTCCTCGTGGTCCGGAACGTCGAAGGCCACATCCTCGTAGGTGCCTCCCACGTAATCGCTCATATCCGCCAGCCTTCCCGGGTCCCGTCCCAGTCGACGTCGTCGGCGGTGTGCTCACTCGCAATTCGCTGGCACATTTCGTTGAGGATCTTGATCGGCTCTCCGTCGATCCGGACGTCGGTCCTGACCTCGAAGTAGTCGGAGTCCGACCAGACCTCGGTATCCCCGGGAGCCTGAGACGGATCGGTGCTGATCGTCGGCCAGGTCATGCGGGTGATGTTGTAGAACGGGCCGTTGTACTCCCCGACCTCCTGGTTGAACGGCACCTCGCCGAAGAAGTAGACATCGATCGTCCTGGTCGGGTCCTCACCCCGGTAGCGGACCATCCACGAGTCACTGCACTGGTAGTCGCCTCCGACGTCCCCGCCCTCGACGATGCCGCCCTCTTGCTTCCACTTCATCTCATTTCCTTCCGGTCTGTTCCAGGTTGTTACAGGGTTTTACAGCTCGGGCAGAATTCGATCACCGGTCTTCGGGCGGCTCTCGGCGACGAGGTCGACCAGCCAGCCGGGCCAGCTTCGACGGGGCATGCTCGCCGAGTCGATATCGAGCAGGGCGGATCCGTTCGCGGCGCTGTAACCGCTACAGGCCCAGCCGGTGATCCACGGCCTGCCATCCTCGGAGTAGTACCGGAGGTGAACGGCCTCGACGGACATGGTGACGCGGTGAGGGGAGTCGATGATCGGCAATGTCGTGCCGCCGGTCAGGTCGATGCTGATCGTAATACTGGCGGCGGAGCCGATGAGTTTCATGGTCTTCCCTTCCATTGTTCGATTGTTCGGCGGATCTGTCCCGGCTTGTCCTGGCCTACCAGCCCGCCGGTCGAGTGTGCAGGGGCTTGATCTCCTTAACCATGATCGCCCGGACCTGGCTGCCGGACCACTCGCCGTCGCCTCGAGTCGGCACGGTGATCTTGGTGACTTCGTCGTTGGCGGCAGCGGCGCGGTCGATCGCCTCCTGCCACTGCCGGATCTCTTCGATGTCGGCCCGGCCAGTGTCGGTGCAGATGCTGCCCCGCTCGGACATCCAGGTCATTTCGAACTCGACCATCTTGATCTTCCTCCCGCTCGGTCTTTCGGACTACCAGCCCGCCGGTCGGCGGATCACGGGGTCGACGCTCTTGACGAGGATCGCCCGGACGTACGGGACGTACCGGTTCCCGTTGTCGTCATCGGTGGTGATCTTGATCAGCTTGGCGTTGTCGCCGGTCCTGACAGCTTCCTTGATCTCCCGGTTCCAGCTGTCGACGTCTTCGACACTGGCCCGGCCCGACTCGGTGACGAGGTCACCCCGTTCGGTGATCCGGGTCACGGTGAACTCGATCATGTTGGTCTTCCTTCCGTCATTCCGCTGGAAATCTCATTTTACACCGCTCCGTAAAGATCATCAAGACACGGAACGTGCGACAGCCCGCTATCTACGATCTTGACTTTGCCCGCGTCGTTGATCGAACTCGGAGCCACCGGCTCGCGGCAGATGGCGCACCTGAAGTTCTGGGCCCGCCAGGTGTCCTGGACGAGCCGCTCGTGCAGATGGAGCCGGTCCCCGTCTGGGCAGCCGCAACCCTTGGTCAGGTTGCAGGAGATGTGAGTGAGCTGGAGATTCCGCCGCGCGTCGGTGCCCCCATGCGACTGCGGGATCTTGTGATCGATGTTGCTCGCCTCGGGGTCGAGATGATCCCTGTTCAGCGGGTCGAGGATCGGCCGCTCACACAACGGACATGATCCTTCTTGATCTTCCCAGAACCGGATCCGGCTGTTGTCGCCGTTGCGGCTCACGGGGTGTACTCCCAGTCGACGTCGTCGGACCTTGAGAGGTTGCACGGGGCGCATGAGGGCTGGACGTTCACCCTGGCGTAGGTTCCGCCTTTGGACCCCGGGATGATCCGGTCGGCCTGGACTTCGTCGTACCCGACCAGGGCCTGGCAGTGGACGCACGCGACCTTGGTTCCGTCGCCGCCGAACTTCTCGCAGGTGAGCATCCAGTTCTTACGGGCTGCGCGATCCTTGTTGCTCCCGCGCTTGTCGTGGATCCGGCTGTTTCCGATTACCTTCGCCATGACCTGCTCCTTGCTTCCCGTCATTCCTGCTTCCTGAGATCAAATTATACCGGGAGAAAGATCAGCACAAGAGCCTTTGGTAGATTCGTCGAAAGTAATTCCAAAGGGGAAAGGCGACCAATGCCGAGGTACTCAGGATCGATTGGAATCGGTGACGTACTCGTCACTCGCGAGGGTCCGTGGTGGGCGAGCGCGGCGATCCGCTTCGGGGCCAAGCTGCGACGGCGGCCCGATTTTTGCAACCACGCGATCGTCGTTCACCACCGTGACGAGGCGGGGACTCTCTGGGGGGTCGAGGGCCGCCCTGGCGGGGTCGGCTGGCGGGACCTCTCGGGGCCGGTGACCTGGCCCCTGACGAACGCGAACAACACTCAACCGAAGACGGACGATCAGCGGGCCCAGCTCGCCGAAATCATGGTCGAGATGCTCGGTCGTCCGTACGACTGGCGGGGGATCGCCGAGGACACACGGCAGGCTCTCCACCTGGTGTGGGGGCGATCACTGGCCCTGGAGTGGGCCGAGGGGGAGATCCCCGGCCAGGTCGTGTGCTCCTCGCTGGCGGACTTCGCCTATGAGAAGGTCGGCCTCCAGAACCCGGGCGGGGGGAAGATCACCCGGGCCACGACTCCCGGCGACTGGGACGCCTGGATGATCGAGCATGACTGGCAGGGGTTCAGTCCTCCGGCGGCCCAGTGGAGCGGTGGCGCGTGATCGATGAAGAGGATCGCTTCGCGCCGGAGGATCTCAAGTGGGCGGGCCCGGAGCTGGCAGCCCGCCGGATGTCGACAGATCTTCGAGCAGGATTGATCACGTCGAGGCGGGGCAGGGTCTGCTGGTGGCTCGTGAGGATTTATACGGCCATCGTTTTCCGAGCTCGAGAGCGACTGTCCGGGAGGCACCCTTCGGCGACACGCTGACCTGCGAAAACGGTCCGTAGCCGACGCTGATGTCCTTGTACCTGGGAGGGCATCGGGGGCGGCAGGGACCGGCTCAGCCGCTCCCAGGATGTGTTGGCCCTGAGCGTTGGGGGCCCCTCGATATAGTGACGAGCGCATACTTATGCAGAGTCGAGATGATCTTAGTGGGTAGGCACGAGGGCGACGGTACCGGGCCGATGAAGATCGTCTCAACCGGCAGGCATGCCGACTATTCGATCATCGAGGACGCCGATTACCCGGCCATCGACAACGAAGAGGTGATCGACGGTCCCGATCATCACGGCTGGCCGATCATGCTCGTCGTCCTCATGGTCACCTGCGTCATCGGCCTGATCATGATCGTCGGCGGCAAGATGGTCGGGTCATCCAGTGAGGAACCCGTCGACAAAGGTCCCTCGTCAACGGTGACCGAGACCGTGACCGAGCCTGCCGTGACGGTGACGAGGAAGATCCCCGGGCCGACGTCCGTGATCACCAAGACCGTCCCGAGCGAGCCCTCGCCCGTTCCGGGCCCAACGGTCAAGATCCCGGTTCCAGGACCGACGGTGACGAAAACGGTCACCGCCCCGGCCAAGACGAAGAGAGTGACGGCTCCGGCCGAGACCGTGACGAAGATCATCGAGGTCCCGGCTCCGGCCGAGACCGTGACGGAGTGTCCCGCTGAAGTGGTGGACCCTCTCTGCCCCTGACACGCGAAAGGCCCCCGGTCGTAACCGGGGGCCTGCTCCGCTCAAAGAGCCGAGCCGATCGTATCAGGGCCCGAAGAGATCATCGATAGTCACGTCCGGCTCGGACGGGTCGTCTTCGAGGCCGAAGCCGTGAAGGTCGGCGCACTCGCGGTGTTCGTACTCACCCTCGCCGTCGGCCCGGATCTCGTCCCCCTCCTCGATCCGATCACCCCAGGAGCAGTCGCCGGGGTACGCGGCGGAGAACCAGGGCCCGACGCTCATGTGCGATCAGCCGCCGATCGGATCACATCGTCGAGGTAGGAGACTACCGCGTCGGCCTCGGACTGGTCGTTGAACCGGCCCCCCATGAATGCGTTGTGAAGATCATTGGCAATGCTTCGGAACGCCCGGCTGATCTCCGTCCTGGCGATCTCCCGAGACTTCTCCGTGATCAGGGCCTCGATCACGTCGAACACTTCAGGTGACAGCTGGTTCATGATTCCTCCCGGCTGAACAGTTCGTGGATCGTCGGCTCCCGGCTCTCAGCCCGCCGGTCGAGGGCCTGCCAGAGCTCCGTGGATTTGATCCAGGCGACCGGATCTTCCTTGTCCCGGAAGTCCCGGCCCATCTCGATGTCGAGGTCCAGCATGGCCTGATCCCCGCCGACCCAGTTGAACGAACCGATCCATTTGCCGGAGTCGACGAAGGCGATGTCTTTCGCCCGCCGCTCCATCCAGCGAATGCAGTTGTAAGCGTGACGCGGGGTCATGTCCGTGATCCGGAGCTCGTTCCCGTCCTCGTCTTCCCAGAACTCACTCTGGTAGAGGTCCACTACTCCTCCAGTCCGCTGGCCCAGGCGCAGAGGGTCGCCAGGTTCACGGCCGCCACGTCCTTGCCGTCCTGCTGAATGATCACGTACATCTCGACGATCTCTCTGGGGGTCTCGCCGTTCCGGTCGTGGGGCCAGGTCCCGGCGTTGTCGAAGGACACGCCCCGTACCTTGGCCGTAACTTCCTGCTCGTCGGGTTCGTGCCAGTCCATGCGCACGCCGAGCTCCCCGGCCAGGGCGACGAACCTTGCCCGCGAGGTGATCCGTTCCATGTCGTTCCCTTCTTGTCAGTCTTCGGTCGGAATGGCCCCGGCCGGAAACCAGGAGATCTCCAGAGACTCCCGGATGATCGTCCTGGTGTTCCTGCCGCCAACGGCCCGGACCACGATCTGGTCCGGGTTGGACCTGATGGAGATCACCTTGTACCGCTTCAGGTTGCCGGGCTCTGAGATCATCTGACCGATCCAGATGTCATCGAATCTCACGGGTTCGGGTGCCCAGTACGGCATCAGGTCTCCAGCTTCTTGGCCACGTACAGGACACCTTCGGAGTCCTGGAGCAGCAGTCGCCCATCGTTGAGATTCTTGATCACTTCGAACAGGTCGCCAACCGTCTTGACGTACTGAACAGCCTGGCCTTTTTCGATGTCGCCTGCGGCAACGGCCTTGACGACTGTCAGCGCGCCCTCACTGAGTACCGGAGCGGGGCCCTCGACGAACTTGCCGTCGACCCGGTGGAAGTCGATCCCCTCAGTCCAGGTCTGCTTCGGCAGGTAACGCCAGGAGTTCCCCTGGATCACCTGATCAACGAAACCCTTGTCGACGAGATAGCGCATCCCCTGCTGGATCTGGCTACGGGTCAGGTCTAGATCCATCACCATGGTGTTGAGATGGATCTCCTCGCCCGGTCGATCGGTCAGGTACTCCCAGATCATCGGGCGAACGGTCATACGCCCCATCACTCAGCCTCCCGTCCGTCGAACCAGGGGCCGAACATCTTGGTCCGGAGTTTGCCGACGGATCCGGTGCAGGTCTGCGAGCTCGTCTCGGGGTTCTCGCACCACTCCTCAGCCTCTTCGAGGGTCGCGCCGGTATGGAGGACGATCACGTCCAGACTTGGATCGGCGAAGAATCTGATGATCTTGTAGGTACGGCCGTCGGACGAGTTCCGGGGGATCACGCCAGGATCCCGATGCAGTCGAGGCAGGTGATCATCAGGCCGTCCCGGATCGAGTCGTGTCCGGCATTGTCCGAGGAGATCCCGGGACCGGCGGAGCCGCAGACCACAGGGTGCCGCCAGGACGGACCCGAGGAGACGAACCACTGATCCATGTTGAACGCGTGGACGACGCCATCGGCCCATTCGACGGTGTGGTAGCTCCCAGGAGCCTTGAGGGCGACGATGAGACCGTCGGTGTCGGTGAGCCTGTCGGGTGGAGGCATGTTCATGATCCACCCCGGATATAGTCCTCTAGTTGTTCAGCCTTTCGAACCACGGTCCGGGTGTCGGCCACTGCGGAGCTCCCGCTGAACAGCGTTGCGGCTGCCTGGATAGCGACGGCCCTGATTTGCTCCTCGGTCATCCGATCTTCCTTCCAGTCGTTTCCTGTCCCTCGATTATACACCCAGAAGCGTGATCACCGGAGGTGCCGGGGGATTTCCGCCCGAATCCTCGCCTCGCGATCAGCCGCCTCGGCGTAGTAGTTCCTGATCTCCTGGTAGGTCATCGGCTCCTGCCGGTACTCCATGTACGGATCACCGTAGGTGGCGGTCTCGAAGTACGCCGACTCGTGGAAGGACGCCGGGCCGAGCCTCGTCTCCGAGAGAGGGATCATCGCCTGCGGGAAGGCCGCGTCGACATCGACGTGAAAGACGATCTTCTGCCACTCCTTCCGGACCGGCCAGCGCCGGATGAACCAGCGCGGAGCGAACCGGGCCTTCAGGTGCTGCCAGGGGTTAGCCGGGAACCCCAGGGAGAGAGCCTGCGAGCGGCTGAGAAGGCGATGGGAGAGCACCCGGACATCAATGCCTACGATCAGGCTGTCCACGACCCGATCCCACTCAGAGGACATCTCAGCCGATTCGAGAACCTCCCGGGCGACGGAGGTCCGGCCGCCGAACCGGCGGAGATCGAAGGTGAACCCGGCGGGGTTCCTCTCGGCCGGACGTTCCCGGTCGGGCTGAGCGAAAGCGTCGCCGTTGTCGGAGTAACTCATGATCCACCTTCCAGATACTGCTCGAACTGAACAGCCCGCTCCACTATGGCCGCCGTTGTTACCAGGTAGCTGCTGCCACGGAAGCTGTCCACTGCGAGCCGCAGCGCCGTGATCTTCGGGTCCTTACTCATGCACTGCCCCTTTCATGTCTGTTCGTCCGTTTTCAGTTCTGTCAGATCGATCGTCCCGAGAGTGTCCGGGTCAGCGGTACGAAGAACTGGCGTCGGCCGGGCCCTACCGCCAGAGTGATAGACGGGCGTTCGCTGGGTGTGCGGCAGGTCGATACCCGACGAGCGGCGGGCCGCCCGCTCAATCGGCGTGGCCTCGATCTGTTCCCCGGCGAGGGCCCGATGCTCGACAACCTGTATTCGCCGGAGCGCCGCCTCGTATTCCTTGATCGACGCCTCTAGCTCGATGACCCGGCGAGCCGCTCCCCGGGCGAACGTGTCGGCATTCCGAAAGCAAGCAGCGAGATCTTTGACCCCGTCGAGCCCAGCTCGGGTGATCCCGACCTTACGGAGTTCCTCCTCGACGTCGGCGAGCACCTCGTCGCGGCGAGTGATCCTCAGGCTGAACGCCCAAAGTCTCATGATCCTTCTTTCCTGTCCGATCAGTTTCTGCGTTCCGATCACGTCTCATCATGCCCCGACATGGCGAGAGCCCCCGAGTGCAAGTCGGGGGCTCTCTACACACCCACGTGCCAGCCAGGACACCGGATTACACCGCCAGTCTACGGCAGCCAGGACGGCCAGGCGATGGCGCTCCCGCACTCGCAGAGGTCCGGCATGTAGGCGGGGTTCCGCTCGCTACCGATGTTCTGGTCGGCGGTCGAGGGGTAGTTCTTGAGGAACCCGGACATGCCCTCGTAGATCGTCATTCCGGTGACGACCCTGGCATCGGGGAACCGTTCGAAGATCTCGTGGAGGACGTCCCGGTAGGCGTGCCAGCAGGCAGTGGTCTGCCGCATCCCATTCGAGCTCCGGCGGCTTCCCGGCCCGCTGCTGTCCGATGCCTTGACCCTCGCGACGCACGACCGGCCGGGGGCGTCGTGGGAGTCGGCGGCAATGATCACGTTTCCGTCGTACACCTCGTCGCTGACCTTTCCAACGATCTCCTGGAACTCGTCCAGGTTCAGACCTTTGATCTTCATTCGTTCCCTTCCTTCTCCGGGACCAGCCCGTAGCTGATCAAAGTGGCCACATATCCGTTGCGGTCGATGTCATGGATCAGACTGTCCACGCCGTCGATCACGGGAGCACAGTCCCGATGATGGTCTCCCCACTCGATCGACTTGCCGATGACCTTGATCGCCAGGCCGATCTCCTCCCGGATGATCTCCCGGATCTGATCTTCGTTCATACGAGCGGTCCTCCCACGATCTTCACGTACTCGGGGTCGTCGTGATCGGCCATGTCATCCCAGGCAGCTTGCTCCTCGACATCGAGGGCCTGCCAGTTGGGGCCTCCGCCGTTGAGGGCGGATCTCTGTGCGGCCTTGAACCAGCGGTCGTACCGGACCTTCTGCTCAGGGTTCATGCGAGCGTCCCGTCCGCTTCGTACTCCTGAACTTCGTTGTTCTCGCACCAGTCGCGGGCGACCTCGTCGCTCGTCTTGTGTTCGACCTCGTCGCGTCCGGCTCGGATCGCCTGGTCGAGGAGATCACGAATCGCGTCGATCATCACCTGGTGTTCGTGATCGGTGGCCGAGTAGTCGTCAAAGTTCCGGGGATCGACCTCGGTGCTCCGGCGACCGCCACCGAGATGGACGTCTTCGAGCCCCTCGACCCAGGGGAGATTCGGGGCGTTGTCCCGGTGAAGGACCCCCCGGAACGCCACGGTCAGTTGATCGGTGTCCCAGGCTTCCAGGGTGATCCCGTCGATGCCGTCGAAGTCGGCCGCGCCGGATTCGACAGACCCGGGCGAGCCCAGTTCCGTGGCGAACGCCACGTGGATCTCGACAGCCACGTCGTCGATGTCGACAGAGTCCCACCAGCTCCCGTTGAGCTTCTCCCGGACGTTCCCAACGGCCTTGTCCTGGGATGTCTCGGACAGCTCCTCGAAGCTGTAGACGGTTTTGGTGACGTCCCTCATGATCTACTTCCCTTCCTTGATCGGGTACTGCGACGGGTCATCGACGTGAATCAGCCCGCACCAGTGCGAGCCCCTGGGCTCCCGGCAGATCGTCTCCCCGACGATCGCGGGTTTGACCAGGTAATCCTGAACGAAATGAGGTAGCCAGCCCTCGCTGGGGTCCGTCGGCACGGTCGAGACGTCGTACCCTTCGGCCCGGCCCATCCGGGACTTCCGGACGATCGTTCCGATACGCCACGAAACGACGACCTGGTCGCCGGGCTGGAATTCCTGGGCCATGATCCCTCTTCCTGTCGTTTGATCCGGATCTTCAAAGAATGAGTGGGGCCGGAACTTACGCGGGTCTCAGTTCCGCTGCCAGGTCTGCCGGGGCCGCCCTCTGTCGTACGGTAACGGCCATGGATCCGGTCAGATTTCGGTGAGCTGGTTGATCAGGCCAGCCCCTCCGGCCCCGAGTCTCAGCTTTCCTTGATCTTGTAGTGCTCTTCGAGGTTCGTCGCGCCGATCCCGTTGTCGACGATTTCACCTGCGGTGAACCGGCCTTCGAAGTAGTGAACGACCTTGGCCCAGAAGTTGGTCCGGTTGCCACCGGTCGTAGCGACGGCAGGAGCGTACGCACGCCCGACGTAGTAGCCCTTTTTGGCGTCGTTGCTGCGGGCGGCCCCGGGCTTCCGGGCGTTGCTCTCATGGAACCATCCGAGGGTCCGGCGGCTGTCCGGCGCGTGAGGGTCGAGGACCCGCCAGGACCAGTCGTCGTACTGGTTCAGCTCGCGGATTGCGGGGACCTGGTTGCCGTCGAGGTCGAAGAGGGCGGGGAAGATTGAGACGCCGCCACGGTCGATGATCTCGGCCTGGATGTCGTAGACACGGGCGTTGACGTCCGAAGCGGCCTGAGAAAGGAATCCGTCGGTGTCGCTGCGCTCCCAGCTCTCGGCCGAGCGGGTCCGGCATTCCTGGGCGTAGGCCCGGCAGTCCGCTGCGGTCATTCCGTCGAAGTTGTAGCCGCTCATGATCAGTCCCTCCGACCGGGACAGCGTCCCGATCTTGCCTTTCGTCTGTTCCGTCTTCCTACCTCAAAATATACAGGGTATTCCAGGTCGGCGACAGTGCCCCGGACAAGAAACCTCCGACGGGTTATACTGGTCAGGTAAGTCCGGAGCCCCTGTCACTGATGTAGACCAAACAGTCCGGGCAGTGCGCGGGAGCCCCGCCGGAGAGTCCTCCGGGGGGCTCCTCTCATCTGATGATCAGCACGGCGAAGCCGTAGGCGTAGCAGGCGATCATGATGACGCCGAGAATCCGGTCCTTGATCGACCACTCCCGGAGAGAGCTCACGGGTTAAGAACGGCCTCGGCGACGGCACCGCTGATGTCCCGGAGATGAGCCAGCATCGTGTCTACCTGAATGTTGCGCTCGGGGTCCCACAACACCCCGGCGTCATCCGACACCTTCTGGAACGCGGCGGCGATGATCGCCCGGATCTCTGCCTCGGTCATGGCTTCCTCATCTGGTAGAGCCGCGCGCCGTCGTCGGCCACGCCGCCGATCTGTACGTACTCGACAGCTTCACAGAGCGGATAGGTCTCTTCCACCAGACCGGTCGTCGTCATGAACGTGTCGACGACGACCGGTACCAGAAAATTCCTAGGAAGGATCTGGGCCGTGATCTCCCGCCCGTCGAACGGGCCGCCGACGAGGCGGAGGGTGAACGGGGTCCCGTTCCAAACCTGGCCGGTCATGATTCAGAACCTCCGGCGGATGTCGGCCCAGAGGGCGGACAGCCAGGCCAGAAACCGATGAAAGCCTCCCTCCGGGAGGCTCCCGGGCACCGGCAGGGGGACGGGAAACGGGTCCCCTGTGATCGTCTCGTAGGCCGCCGCCATCGCAGCGGCGTCCACACCCTTCTGGAACTCCGGATGATCGAGGTGCTCCCGCAGGATGACCACCCATGCCTCGTCGAGCTGGTGAACCTGAAAGGCGTTCGTCGTCCCGACCCGCAGGGCCCAGGTGATGATCTCGATGTCGGAGTGGTGATCCTCCATGTCCGAGTCGTACATCCCGGCGAGGACGGCGTGGCCGCCCCAGACCGGCGACCGGCGGACGTAGTCCCAGAGCCCCGAGTCGGTCTGACCGTCCTGGGCGGAGTCGAGGGTGACGCCGAGGAGGACCCCGCCAAAGATCGAGATGGCGGCGTGGACCTCGTCGAGGTTCGTCAGGTCCACCCGGGCGAACGCGACCATCTTCCCGTTGCCGAGCACGTCGTGTTTCCTGGCCAGCTCCAGCATGGTCTGCATATCGACGCCGCCGTCACCGGCTCCGGTCTTCGGATCGAAGTCGGGATTGCACAGGGTGTAGAGCCCGAACACGTCCTCGATCGTCGGCTGCGCTTCGATCCCGGTCAGGAAGTATGTGATCATCTTCAGGTAGTTGTAGAACGACACGGGGCCGCAGGTACCAAAACGATCATTCCCCCAGAGCCCCCACGAGGCGATGCCGGTCAGGTGATCGGCCGTCTCGGGATGAGCGGGGGCCTCGGTGAGGAACGCCGACAGTCGCAGCGCCGGAGCGTTCTTGGCGGCCTTCCGGCCGAGGGCCCTGCGGTTGGGTGTGGTCAAGGTTCGATCTCTGCTCTCTCGGTAGGACAGCCGCAGCCCCATACGTAGGGGACACCGGCTGACGAGTGGACTTTATCCCAGAGCTCGTCTTTGGCGGCCCGGTCAAGAATCGCGGCGTGCGGGTAGACCACCATGCACTCGACGTCGTCGAAGATCAGGCCGCAGTCGCAGGGGTTCCCGTCGCGGTCGACGAGATTGGGATCGTTCCCGTCACAGGTACGAAGCATGATCTACACCACCGACCAGGCCACGTGGACGTCGCCCGCGTCCCGGATTCTCTCGATAGAGACCCCGCCGATGTTCTCAGGGTCGTCGAAGACGATCTCGGTCGGTCCCTTGGACCCGTCGAGGAGGTACCTCTCCGACTGGAACCCGTGTTCGTAGTTGTAGAGGGCGACCCGCAGCCAGGTCGGGTACAGGTCCTGCCGGTTGCTGTCGCAGAACAGGGTCAGCCTCCGGAACCGGCCCCGGGGCAGGGCGATCACCGTCAGGGCCTTCTCACCCTCGCGCAACTCTCCGTACATCATTTCGATCTTCCCTTCAGGATTCCAGTCTTCGAGCCAGGTTCTCGACGATCTTGTCCGCGATCAGATCCGCCTGAATCGCGATGATCTTATCCGCCACCTTGGCGGCGATCTTGTCCGCCATGTCGTCGAGTCCGGCGATTACACCAGCAATGATCGCACCCGAATCGACGTCGGCTGGAACGTTCGCGGTCACGATGGCCCGAACCTCGGCGACGTTCAGCCCGAGTTCGTAGATGTGGGTCCGCAGCGCCCGGAACTTGTTCAGGTCCGCCGGGTCGAGGGAGGGGATGATTCCGTCCTTGTTCAGGACGGCGATGGCGATCTTGTCAGCGTCCGCGCTGCTGATGGTCATGAGGTCTCCCGTTCTCCACTGCCCGTAATCCGCTGTCGTCGACCGGTCGAGGTCGATGCCCCCGACCCCGCCGAGGGATTGATCGTTGCTGTACTGCTGAATCTGAGCCCGCTTGTCCCACAGCCCGCCGGACCAGGCGTAGGTCTGCCAGGCCCAGGTGATCTTCCCGGCGTCGAGGGCCCGTTTGATCGGGCCGTATCCGCCGTACATCCCGATCCGGTCCGGAGTGAGCACCGTGGCGACGCCGTCGAGATAGGCGTTGATCAACGTCTGCTGGCCCGGGGTCGCGTCGAAGTCACAGGCGAAGTAGATCGGCCGGGACGACGGCATCCCGAGCTTGGCGGCCTCGGCCTCGGCGAACCTGGCGTCGGCGACCCCGGCGGACGTCCCGGCCAGCATCCGACCGGCGGACGACTCGAAGACGATCACCAGCCAGAGACCGGCGGCGGTGAGGCTCGCGGCCTCGGCGAGAGTGAGATTCTTACCGGTCGTGTCGTGGCTGACGTACCGGCAGACGAACTCATGCCCGGTGGCGACGATTACAGCGGGGCTCGGACGGCTCCAAGCGTAGTCACAGCCTTGAGCCACGGTCTCCTCCTCGATGTACTGATCATGCCTTTGACCTGCGAAAACGGTCCGCAGCCGACGCTGATGTCCTTGTACCTGGGAAGGGTCCGGACCCGGCAGAGACCGGCTCAGGGCCTCCCAGGACGTGCTGGCTCTGTGTGACGAAACGAGAGTACCCCGGGCATGACGAAGGCGGGGCCGGTGAACGGCCCCGCCTCGTGAGCTTCGTCGATCTTCCTGGATCCGGCTGCCCGGTCTCCCGAACCTAGCATGACCTGGGAAGAGAAGGAGCTATCCTACGAAAGAGATCTTGCATTTCGTAAGAAAGCTACCTGCGAGCGGCCCGGTAGATCTCTTCCGCGACCATGCGAAGCGCTCCGGACCAGGTGACCGCCGCCACCCGCGCGGCGTCGGCGATCTTCGGGTCGTCGTCTCCGTGGGTCACGACCGTGACCTCGGCGTCTCTGTCGTCGACACTTTTCGCCGCTCTGTCCTGGATGTCGAACAGCACATCCGCGAACGACCCTCGGGCGTCGTACTTGATCCTGTTCACCAGGTCTTCGACAAATTCGATACGAGCCGACCCTTGATCAGGGATCTCGATCGTGATCACGCTCACGGCTTCGTCGCCTTCCGCTGGATGGCCGCCAGCGCCCGGCGTTCCTTGCGGTTCCGGGGCTTCACCTCCTCGACGGTGAGTCCCTCCTGGATCTTCAGCCGCCGGTTCTTGTGGGAGCCGATCATTCCGGCCGGACCCTTGGTCTGCTTCATTCCCGCCCCTCCTCATTCCCCATGCACGCGCATGGCAGCCGATGTCCGGCGAACTCACCGCAGGCTTCGCCGCACCGGCAGAACTTAGGGCACCATCCGGACGGAGACTCTCCGATGTCAGAGCCAGCTTCGATCTCTTCTTGAGCCGACTCCTCCGGGTGCCAGATGTAGAGCAGCCGTGAGGAGGCATGCCCGATCACGCCCCCGTGTTCGATCATGGTTCCTCTACCTCCGTCACCACCGTGACCTTTTTCGGGGTCCAGGTCAGATTCGGCCTCCGCATCCGCTCGGCGGCCAGCTCCATCTTGATCGAGACTTGGTCCGTGTTCCGAAGCCACACCCGGAGCTCCCCGTTGTCCCCACTGACCTCGACGATCCAGAACTCACCGCCGTTACGGATGATCTCGTCGATCTCTCCCGCAGTGTCGTGGACCGTCATCAGCGGATCTCATCCGGGTCCGGTTCGACCTCGACGAGGCGAAGATTCACATCCGTGTGAGTGCGACTGTGATCCTCCGCGCCGAGACGAGAGTCCGGCAGAGTCGGATAGTCGCCGTCATTCCGGCCGCAGGAGAGACAGAACCAGCCGAAGGTTCCGACCCCGATCGTCGGCCAGATGGCGTCGTACGGCCCGTACAGAATCCTCGGCTCCGGCGGCCTCTCGTGAAAGAGCTGGTCGATCCTCTTCCGGACCCCGCTCGCGATACTCATGACCATGACCCCCCCGCGTAGACCACGCAGCTGTGGGTTCCGATGGAGTCCTCAATCTGGAACACGTTCCCCAGGCACTGCCCGTTCCCGTTCTCCAGCTCGTGAACGCAGACGTACCCGGGCTCGGTGTTCCCGGCGGCGTCCACCGGAAGATCTGCGGGGACCCACTTGGGCTTGTGCTCGACGAGCCGCCAGTCGACGGAACTCATGCGTCCTTCCCTTCCTTCCATGATCTGACCGGTCGTACCGGCCCCTCGGCCTCGTGACAGTCCTTGTGCTCCCAGCCGATCGGGAGATCGACGGGCCCCGGGTCCTGGACGAACCGGACGGTGTCGCCGGGCTCGACCCAGTCGCCCCAATCGCAGGGCCCGTCGAACCCCGCGATGAACCAGCCGATCATGCGAGGAACCCGGCGAACTTCTCGACCCCGACCATGAAATCCGGATAGGTGACGCCAGTGATCATCTTATCGACGGACATCCTTCAGGCCCTCCCGCATTCCCTGGATGAACACGCCGATCGCCACGGTCCGCTTCGCGTGGGGAAGCTCCACCATGATCTCGAACGCCTTGGCCATGATGTCCTGATCCATCGCGGTGAACAGGCCGATCAGCCGGTTCATCATCATCAGCTGACCCTTGTCGTCCAGAGCCTGAATCTCCTTCAGATTCTGGATCATCGCTTTCAGATCCGCTACGTCCTGCTTTTGCATGATCTTTTCTTCCCTTCCTCGTAACTCCGGTCGTACCAGTTGAGATCGTTGAGCGGCAGTTCCAGATCACAGGCCACGCACACGATCATCTTCTGTGGCCGTCCCTCGACGAACGAGGGCCGGACCACCCAGAGAGCGTCGGTGATGATCTCCCCGCCGTTCTGGCAGACGGGTGTTCTCGTCTTGCTGAACATCTTCCCTTCCCTTCCCTTCTGGTTGCCGACCCCCGGGAGAGCGGTGCGCGTCTCCCAGGGGCCGACTGCTCAGGGTGTTCCGTGCCATGACTTCCGGTCAGTCTCGTCGCGCTGCCGGTACTCGACGAGGCGATGGACCCGGTTGATCTCCTCTGGAGTATCGATGATCCTCCGGATGTGGGTGTAGCAGTAGGCTCCGCCGGGAGTCTCGGAATCCGGTGTGGCGTCGAAGCGCCAGCGCGTCCGGTTCGGGCACGGCTTCCCGATCAAGATCATGTCGTAGTCCGCCTTGTCGTCGAACGGGTCGGCGTAGATGTGCCACCGGCAGATCTCGGACTCTTCGACGCGGCGGACCCACGGGACCCGGCCCGCGTGGATCTCCGGGTTGATCTCCTTCCAGCTCTCGCTCACGATCTTCCCGGCCTTCCTCGTACGACGAGGGTCGTCACAGGCTCCCAGGGCCTCAGCAGGTCAGCGCACACCTGGTTGAGGTGGTCGACACAGGCCCAGTCGACAACGGCGTCTCCGTCCCTCTCGATCCGCCAGTCTGGATCCACACCGCACTCCCCGCATCGGAACGCCAGTCCCTCGCTCACAGGAGCCCCAGCTCCCGGAACGCCCGCTCCAGGTCGTCGACCTCGGCCCAGAGAGCGGACATCCCCATGCCCCCGGCGTTGAACAGGAATCGGCCGGTAAACTCGCCCTCGCGCATCCGGGCGATCACGTCGGCAGGCTGGAAGTACTTGTCGAGGCGGTAGGCCATGTGGGTCAGGCGGGCGTTCTCCAGTTCGTACGGCAGACTCCAGCCGTCCACCAGGCCGAAGACCTTGCCGTCGGCGCTGACTCCGACTCGGCCGTCGTACATCTGGTCGATCTCGTCGCGGATCTCCCGGTGCTCCGGGGCCGGGTAGGTGCACTTGCCCCGGTAGAGCTTGATCGGCACAGACTTGCCGAGATCGTAACTCATGATCATGCTTCCCTTCGTCGAACGTCTTCCTGATCAGATTATACCGCACCCAGCCGTTTAACGAGGTCCTCGATCCGGACTTGTTCCTCCCCGGCTGACAGGATCATCATGAGATGCGACCAGCAGTAGACGCCGCCCCGGGACCTCGAGGCCGGGGCGGCGGTGAACGCCCACCCGGCCAGGAGTGAGCACCCAGAGAGTGCCCCAGGGGCCATCCGATCCTGAACGATCTTCAGACAAGCCCGCGTCTCCGGCAGCTTGACCACCCACGGGAGGTAGTTCGATCGAACCAGTATCTCGATATCAGAACGCCTCATGATCTTCCATCTCCTTCCGCGTACGCGACCAGGTCGGCGGCCAGAACCTTCGCCTCGGCCGGGGTCATCTTGATCTTCGTACCGAAGTCAGCGTCCCAGGGGGTCTTGACGTGAAGCCCCACCTTCCCGCGTTCAGCGGCGAACACCTCGGCCGCGTATCCCCCGTCGAGCCCACTCGACGTCATCAGAACTCCCATGATCATTCCCTTCTTTCGTGATCAGTGCTCGTAGCACTGGCTCCAGTTCTTGCCGGGCGGTGACGTGTCGACCGCGATCGGCATGTGAGCCAGCCGCCCGTCGGTGACGTCGTACAGATCGAATTCCATGGCCGCCACGACAATCCGGCTGACCTCCTCGACGTCCCTCTCGGGGATGGACAGAACGATCTCATCGTGAATGATCCCCCGGAGCATCGGCCAGAGCTCGACCGGCATCCGCAGGAGGCCCTCCATGATCACATCACGGGTACCGCCCTGCCCGACGAGGGCTGGAGCCTGGGTGTAGGCGAACCGGGGGTCGGCCCGCAGCTTCCGGCCGAAGCCGTTGTCCAGAAGCTGACCTGCCATGGCCTGCCGGTACATCTTGTTCTGCCAGCGGCCGATACCGGGGTACTTGTCCTCGATCCCCCGCATGTAGCTGTAGACCACGGCGAGCGGGAGGCCCGTGTGCTGAGCGGCTTTTCTCGCACCCATCCGGTAGTTCAGCCCATGGTTCAGCGGCTTGACGACGTCCCGCTTGGCCAGCGTGCCGAAGACCGCCATACCGACCTCGTCGTGAAGGTCGAGACCCTGCCGGAAGATCGCCATGTAGTTCTCGTCCATGCAGTTCGCCGCGACCATGCGAGCGTCGATCTGGCGAAGGTCGAAGCAGACGAGCACCTCGCCCTCCTCGGCGAGGATCACCCGCCGCTCGACGTGACGCCCGTCCCGCTTGCCCATGACGGTGATTCCCGGGCCGGTCATGGACCACCGGCCGGACGACTGGGTCGCCTTGATCGTCGGATGGACGCGATCACCAATCCGGGTGTCGTCGATCGTTTGGTAGATCGACCGCTCACCCGAGACGGCGATGACGAGACGAATGATCCGTTCTACCTTGGTGATGTCCCGGCCCTTGGAGAACTTCTGGATCTTGGCGAGGAAGGCGTTCAGATCGTCCTTGCCGGTCGACAGCGCCCCCGTGCTCTCCGTCCGGGGCAGGCTCTTGGGCGACAGTCCGAAGTCGATCAAGGACTTGGCGATCGCGCGATTACCATCATTCGATCGCACAGGGGCCTTGCCGTTGAGCGGCATCCCCGTCAGATCGTGAAGCTCCAGAAGGTGCCGCCGCCGCCGGTCGTCCTGTTCGTCGAGGGCGACGTTGAGTTCGGTGATGTCGACCCGGAGACCGTTGACCATCATCTGGGCCGTGATCAGCCCGCCGTTCATCTCCCGGCGGGCGTAGTCGTCCATCGGTGAGAGCCGGTCGACGAGGGCCTGGGACGCGGTCAGGTCCCCGTCGAGGTAGCGGCGGAATTCCAGGTCGTCGGCGGGGATGACTCCGAACCCGTCGATCTTTCCGGCGTCCGAGGTGGCTCCAGGAGTCAGCGCGGCGATCTTGTCGAGGTCGCCGACGCGGTCCTGCGGCCGGATCTCCTTGCCCGCCTTGATCCGGGCCGCCGTGGCGGCGAACGCCGCCGCCATGACCTTGAGATCGTGGGTCTTGTGCGGCAGGGAGAACCGGACACAGGACATGTCGAGGCCGTAGTAACCCTTGGGCCGCAGGTCCCGGGACACCTGTCCCTTGTGACCGGACGGCGGCGGGTCCTCCAGCCGGATCAGCAGGTCGGTATCCGCGATCTTGCCGATCAGCTTCGACAAGTCGAGCCCATGGTGGAGAGCCAGGATCGGCAGGTCGTAGGCGCAGATGTTGTGACCGGCGGAGAGGGGGGCCGCCGCCACGGCCCTGGCGATCTCGTCCCCATCGGTGGTCAGCCGGTGCCCGGCCGGGGTCGCGTACCCCCCGAGCCGCACCGTGTCCGGCCGCCGGGCCCAGTTCTTGGCCTCGTAGGTTTCAAGATCGAAGATCATGCCGAGACCTTGATCTCCTCGGGAGGGACTCCGTTGATGAACTGGCGGTTCATCTCCAGCAGCCGGACGCCCGCGAGTTCATCACGCCTGCCGAGCTTCCGGCGCTCGACCGCCGGGACCCGGCCCCAGCAGCCGAGACACAGGTACTTACCCTGTTCCTTGACCGCCCCGCAGCACAGGCAGCGTCCCCGCAGTGTCGTCACGATTCCTCTTTCTGAACGGGGTACAGACGACCGTCGGCCGTCAGCCGGACCAGGCCGTATTCGATGGCCCGGTTGACGATCTCTTTGGACTGCTTCCGGGATCCCGGAATCTCGCTGTCCGCCAGCATGCACCGGAGCCGGGCCCGCACCAGGTGGAGAGACACGCCGGGGGACTCCTCGGTCATCACCCGCACACACCGCAGGGGAAAGATCCTCACCTCGTCGCCGTTCTTCCGGATGAACAGGATCTTGTTCACGTCACTCCCCATCCTCTGGGTCACCGTAGGGCTCCAGGGTGTAGGGATCGAGGTGAACCGGAGGATTGCCCGGGTGACTGAATCCGTCGCGCATCCGGCAGACGGAGAGATCCTCGACGTCCCGCGAAGTCCGGGAGATCCAGAAAGCACACTCGTACTTGACGGTGAACGCGGCGAGCAACCCGCCGTCGGCGAAGTTCCGGATGATCCAGATGTACTGGGAGCGGCTCATCCAGGACTCCTCTGTCCGTCGGGATAGATCCCGGTGATCATTCTGTCCAGGCACCCGCACGGATGATCCATCTTGACGGCCTCGTCCCAGTACGCCTCGCACCACTCGTCATGTCCGTCCGGACCCCGCCAAACCGGCGGGAGCGCGTGGAAGGGGTACCTAGGATCGTCGCTACCGGCCTCCCGGACCTCCCCCGGTGTAATCCCTTCACCAGAGGGGTCGGGTCCGGTAGGAGCCGTCTCAGGGCCGGGAAGCCCTTCGCCGGTCATGATCCACCTCTCCAGGCGAACATCTCATCGAGAAACTGAACCGCCGCCGAGTCCTCGAAGGACTCGTAGGCGTTGTCGTCGGCCGGGCCGGTCCCGGTCACGGTGATCGTGAAGACGTTCCGGCTGGAGGTCTCGCCGCCGTATCCATAGTCCCAGTGCTCACCGGTCTCGAAGATCATCGTTCCTTCGATGATCCCGAACCTGTCCTCAAGGTAGGACTCGATCAGCGAGGTGAACGGCGCGGCGCTCATGATCCACTCCGCACTCGGCAGCGGTCGGCGTCGGCGATGTCGTGGACCCCGTCCATCACCGTGTCGAACTCCTGGATGTCTCGCGACTGTTCCATGTCGATGACGTAGTCGGACAGGGTCCAGCTGTACTGCGAGTCGCGCAGCCAGGCCGAGGCCTTGAGGATCTTGACGACCCGGTCGCGGTGGACCAGGAACGCCTGCTCGGAGTACTCGATGAAGTCCCCGGGGTCGAACGCCTCGCCGAGGTCGATCTCGTGTTTCCAGTCACTCACTGTAGTTTCCTTCCTTCCGTCGCCTCGATTATACACCAGATCGTGGCCCTGAGCAGGGACGGGGGTTCTGAAAACCCTCTCCCCCGCTTGATCATCTGCGAGACTCCCAGGCCCGGCACCATGATCAGGGGGTTTAGGGGGTATACGGGGTCCGTTCCAGCCCCTGACTTCTATACACACTATTTCAACCCCTTGTATATTTTGAAATAGTCCCTCTCCAGATCAGGGAGGAGATTGTTCCCCTTAAACCCCCTAAACCCCCTTCGATTTTGGAACTCCTGGTAGTCACCTGGTAACAGACCGTCGAGCACTGGCCGAAGATCCTTTAAGGGTCTTCGGCCGCCCGTGATTACTCTCCGGTGACCCACCTGTTGATCTTGTAGGAGTCCCCCTTCTTGGCGTCCTCCCGGACCTCGAGGGTGAGATCACCGGAGTACCGGCCCGACCGGTGCTTGACCCAGCGGCCGAGCGAGCGGTTGAACCCGGCGTGTGAGTTCCCCATCCCGATCCGGGACCACTTGTCCGCCAGGTCTCCCGGGAGGACCGACGGGTCCATCTGATCCGTCTGGCCGGTGTCCGCCTCGAACGGATCTCCGTCAAGCTCCTTGATCCGGCCGGTCAGGTCCTTGATCTTGAAGACCTGCTCGCCCATCACCCTGGCGACCTCCTCCAGGAACACGAGCCATTCGCGGTCGTCGTCGGAGTCCTGCCGGGATTCCTCGACGAACCCGAACTGGCCGGGGAATCCGGCCCAGGTCAGCATCCCTTCGATCGCGGCGTCCCAGGTCGCGTAGTGGTCGGATCGCTTGAGCTCCGCACTGGGAGCACCCGCCGCGACCCAGCCCCTGACGACCGTCAGGAGTGCCGACAGGATGTTGACGCGGTTCTCCGGGACCCACGTCCGGAGGTTGAGACGGAACCCCGTCCTCTCGTGCGGGCGCGGCATCTTCGGGTCGATGGTGATCCAGTAGCACCGCCGGGCGAGGTCGCCGCCGATCTCCGCGTTGTTGGCCGTGATCATCCACAGCCGGTCATTGGGCATTTCAGCATCCCGGTTGAACCCGAGCAGACGATCTTTGTAGTCGACGGAGGTCAGCAGGGACTCGAATTTCGAGGAGCGGATCGTTCCCCGGACGTTGTCGAAAGTGATCACCGGGGCCGTCGTTCCCATGAGCATGGACAGGATCGACTTGCCGAGCTCCTCGTCGGTGGACGGCCAACCGGCCCGGAGCGCGCCACCGTGAACCGTCCGGATGATCTCCGACAGGTAGGACTTGCCCGCGCCGGGTGACGGGGCGTCGAGAACGAACGCCGGATACGGCGGCGGCAGCATGACCTTGAGGAGGGGCGTGAACAGAGCGCCGAACCAGTTGGCCCGGTGGGTCTCGCTGACGAACGGGAACTGTTCGACGATGGACAGCAGGAAGTCGACCGCCGCCCGGACGCTGTCCGGATCAATGGGCCCCAGCTCCTGCGGCATGTCCCCCGTCGGCAGGTAGAGCATCCTCGTCTCGGCGTCGTACCCCGGCCGGTTCAGAACCGACCCGTCCTTTCGGACGATCGGGGTGTGCGAGGTCCCGGCGAGGACCCGGAGGTTCGGCACGTCCTCTCGGATACACGCGGCCTGGACCAGGCCGTTGGCCACCTCCATCGGAAGTGTCCTCGGCTCCCAGGTCATCCGGCCGGGCTCGTCCCCCTCCTCTGACCTCAGCCGTCGCCCGATGCCGAGGGCATACCGGATCTCGATCATGGTCTTCAGGAGCTGCGGGTTGACCATCTGAACTTGAGCGGGCCCGTCGTCGTCGCCTTCGCCCGGAGCCTTGTACCCGTCGTCCCCGATCCGGGGGGTGTAGACGAGTTCGCCCTTCCGGTAGAACATCCCGGCCAGCCTGCCGGTCCCGATCTCCTCCCGGAGACGCCGACCGGCGCGCTCCTTGTTCCCGATGTTGATCCGGGTCCTGCCGTCCCTGCTCTCCCCCAGGTCTTCGTCATCGTCGGCCCCGTCGGAGTCCCCATCGTCCTCCGAGGCCGTCTGAAAACACCCTTTGTCCTCATCGTCCGATGGATCGTTGAGAACCACCCGGGCCGCGCCGGTCCAGCCGTCCTTCCATTCTTTGGAGACGTCCCGGTCCTCGCCGATGGCCTCGAAGAACCAGGCCCGGAGCCTGGACATGGCGGTCAGCGCGCCTTCGTGGCCGCTCTCACCGAGACGGATGATCAAAAGCTGGTACTTCATGCACACGTCATGCCGGGCGTTGCCCGCGTCGACCTCGGCTCCAGCGGATGACAGGGCGTCCTCAAGGTGCTCACACGGCGTTCCCGCCTTGCACCACTGGCTCAACTGTTCCGCGATGTCCTCCGCTGACGCATCGGACTTCCCGTTGCCGTTACGGGCCTCGATCCGCAGGTGTCGCACCCACGCCTCCGGGAGTTCCGGGACGTCCCCGACGTCCGGGACCCGGTCGAGAATTTCGCCGGTCGCGGTGTCGATCCACTGATAGGTCCGGCCCTCTGGGTGAATCGAGGGCCAGCACACGACATATCGGTGGTGCTTCTGAACGAACTCGATTCCTGGGAGCTTGGTCACGAGCTTGACGTCCTCAGGGATCCGGAACATCCGGATGCCGGAGTCGTCCGTCCGTGACGTGCTCATGATCGTGTGCGGGAGCTCGCCGAGTTCCTCGGCCATGCGGTTGAGAGTGTCGAGACCGGGCTTCCCGTCGTAGGCGTCGACATCGATCCCGATGATCCCGTCGCAGGCCCGGATGGCGATGTTGTGGTCGGGCTTCCGGTTCGCCTCCTTGATCAGGTTCTCCCGGCTGAGCGGCTGTCCTTCCGCCCCGGTCCTGCCGACCGGGGGCGGGAACTTCTGGCCCAGGTCTAGCGGGAAGACCTGCCATCCGTGTTCCGCGTACTCGGGTGCGCGTCCGTAGATCATTCGCTGATCCTCTCGTTCACGGGCGGGCGCGCGGGGGACAGCAGGTCGGCGGGACCGACGCCGAGCGCGTTCATGAGAATGATCATCCGGAGGCCGCCTGGAGCGCGGGCCCCGCGCTCATAGATCTCCAGGGACGAGACAGGGATGCCGGTCTCCTTGGACAGCTCGGGGAGCCCGACGAGGCGGACGTTCCGCCAGCCTCTCAGCTTGGCTCCCAGTTCTTGCGTGGTGATCGTTTTGGTCGTCATCCCGCTCCTCTTCCTTCCGACGGTTGTGCCACCTTATCCGACGCATGCGTCGCTGTCAGCTACGCATGCGTCGTTCTCACAGCTTGACCCGTCGGGGGCTAGGATGCGAGACTACGCGCAGACCGACGAGGAAGGGAATGATGATCTTGAGTCACACGCTGGTCGTCCCCGGCGACGGGGACGATGCCTGGGAGATCGAGCATCCCGATGGGTGCTGGGTCGACGTCCCCGACTGGGACGGCGTTACCATCCTCTACCGCGACACGGACTGTGTCGTCTCCGGGAAGATCAACTGGGACCCACGGGCCACCGAGGGATTCGATGCCCTGCCGCCGGGCCGGTACGCGCTTCACTACCGGCACGAGGGTGAGAGTGATCGTTTCGATGACTGGCTGATGATCGGCTGCGGGGCACTCCCCGACCACGGCCCCCACGAAGGGTGCCCCGGCGAGGGTCCGTTCCGGGCGGTGAGATCATGACGATCAAAGACAAGATCGTCCTCTCCGGGTCAGTGGTCAATCTGATCGCGGGACTGACCCTGACCCTCGCGGAGTTCCCCGCAGGCCGCCCCGGCTGGGCGTCCCCGATCTTCCTGGCGCTGTCCCTGTGGTTCGTCTCGGTGCTCTGCCGGTGGCCGATTCCAGGCAGAGTCTGTGACGGAGATTGTCCGACCTGTGAACGGAGTGAGGGATGAGCGACCCGTTCGACTACGACCCCGACGCGATTCTGGCCGACCCGGACGCGCACCCGATTCACAAGATGTACGCCGAGATCAACATCGGCGTCAGGGACCGGGGCGAGGTCTGGGCCAAGTGCCCGAACTGCGGCGAGCCCTACCAGATCACCGAGGAATGGACCGACACCACCGTGTGCAGTGATCGCTGCCACTTTCAGTACCTCGCGTACGTGACGAACCCGGACGAGTACTGATGAGAGAGACGAAGATCCATCTCACCCTGATGGAGGCCGCCGATCTTTACAAGAGCGGCGAGATTCCCTGGGTGATCCGCCTCGACTCGGGATTCATCTGCGCTAGCCGGAGGTACAGCCGGTCCCGCAAGGACTGCCGGAACAGTGCCCGCTGGCGGTGGGTCGCCGACCGGGATGATCCGAATGATCGTTCCGCGACACTCTGCTGGCCGCACCTGCTTCATCACGCGGGCGGCAGTATGGAGGCTCTCAACCGGCTCGGGCTCTTCCTCGAAGACGAGAACTACGTGCGAGATGATCTGTTCGGAGGATGGTACTCACCATGAACGATCACGACTTCAATGAAGGTGGCTGGATCAGCCAGAGCATCGACCCGAATAACCTGTACCGGTTGATCAACGACCTGAACCGGACCCCGGATGCCATGCACTGGTCGGCACGCTGGCAGGACCGGACCGGCGACGCCGCCCCGATGCGGAGCCACCCATGATCAACAACAACGCCGAAGAG
>Ga0210377_10000591_pt1 | contig 34746 bp, 27 predicted proteins | sample PLM4_65_b1redo_FD_155480 | JGI IMG/M metagenome (GOLD analysis project Ga0210377, IMG submission 155480) | Groundwater sediment microbial communities from an aquifer in East River, Colorado, USA - PLM4_65_b1 redo | ecosystem: Environmental > Terrestrial > Soil > Riparian zone | place: USA: East... | reverse complement strand
AAGCCCGCACGGGCGAGATGATCGAGGCGATTGGGTTCACGGTGATCAACGAGTTCGCGGTTGCGTCGTATGTTAAGAAAAACCTGCATCGCTCGGTCAGCGGCTCGGTGTTGAACAAGGGCGGCATCCCGGCCATCACGATTGAGCTAGGCTCGTGGATGTTTATCGATCCGGGGATCGTGGCGGCGACGGTGGCGGGCCTGCGCAACGCGCTGCGCTGGGCGGGGATGCTATCGGGCGGCTACGAGGCTATTGAGGGGATTCCGGTGATCAAGTCGGGCTACGCGGTGCGGCGGACAAACGCGATCTACGCGCCGCACGCCGGGATCGTGCATCATCTGGCGCGGCCCGGCGAGGCGGTCAAGAAGGGGCAGCCGCTGGCACAGATGCGCGACATTTTCGGGCGGCCTATCGGCAAGGACAACGGGCTGATCCGCAGCGACTACGATGGATTTGTGTATGGCTGGACGCACGGGGTGGTTCGTTATCAGGGCGAGTCGATCATGTCGCTGGCGATCCGCGACGACTCGGAGTTGATCGTGCCGTATGCGGAGTAGGGCGTCGGCTGGTAGAAACGCCCTAAAATCTTGAACCACAAAGAACACCAAGGGCGCAAAGAAAAGCGGCAGAACGGAAAAACACGAGGCGACCATTTTGGTCGCCTCGATTCATGCTGCGAATAGGCAGTGGATAAACTCGACAAGACTTACACAAAACAGCGCCAGAATGTGAGGGGACAAGGGGCTTCAAGCCCCTTGCCTGTGTGGGACAGTGCGTAAGTCCTGCTCGATAAACCTTACGCCATGCCCCATGCGCCATGCCCCATGCGCCATGCGATATTATGCCATGCCCCATGCGAGTTGTTTGTTACTGCGCGTTGGCGACGAATTCAAGCTCCAGCGACACCAGATCTTCGACGGACGCGACTTGCTGGGGCAGGCGCAAAATTTGGATGCCAAAATCGGCGTAGGCCAGCTTCACCGATAGCAGGCCCGTGACTTGCGTGGCCGATGTGGGCGTGACAGCGCCGGTGAAGGTGACTTCCTTGGAGACGCCATGCATCGCCAGCCCGCCCGTCACTTCCACCTGATACGTTTTGCCGATCTCAACCGTTTGCGGCAGCCCGTTGACCGATGTGACCGTGAACTCGGCGTAACGGAAATCCGGGTTGCCGGATTCGAGAATGCGATCACGAACCGCGCCGTTGCGGAACGGGTTGTCGGTCACAAAATTGCTCATGTCCACGCGCACGGCGTTGAACGACGCGCCAGCGCGGTGTGCATAGTTCACTGTGAAAGACCCTTCAACATCGTGGGTGACGCCGATCACGGTGTTCGGCGCTCCACCCAGAATCTCGCCGATCACAAAGCGGGCTTCGCTTTGATCCGGCGCGATGATGAAGGTCGCGCCAGTTGAAAGAGGCGGGGCTTCGGTGGCCGGGTCAATCGCCGGAGGCTGGTTGACCGTGACTAATTCGGTGGCGGGCAAGACTGCCACTGTCGGGGCGGGGGTCGCTGAGGGGGCGGCGCACGCGCTTACCGCCAGCGTCAGAGTCAGCGTGATTACCAGTAATTTGATCTTCATTCGAACTTTCGTCTCCTTATGGTAGATGATTTACCCATTATCTCTCAGCGGAGACGGAAATGCGCGGGAATTTATGAGAATGTTGTGAGCATCATGTTGGGCGACTGTTGGGTCGGCGGCGCGGCAGTCTAGCTAGAATCGCCTGTGTCGAGCCGGACACGGGCATCGACAGCCCACACGCCGTCGCCGTTGCCTCTAACGATCAGCGGGTTGATTTCGATCTCAGTCACCGACGGGAAATCCAGCGCGATTTGCGCCAGTTGCAGGATAGTGTCAACCACCGCCGCGCGATCCCCGGCGGCCTGTCCCCGGAACCCGGCCAGCAATTTGCCCGCCGCCGTGCGATCCAGCATGGCTTCGGCTTCGAGGCGGGTCAACGGGGCGAGGGCGAAAGCCACGTCGCGCTTGAGTTCCACCTGCGTCCCGCCGATTCCGGCCATCACCAGCGGGCCGAACTGCGGGTCGCGCACCACGCCGACGATTAACTCAGCTTCGCCGCTGACCATCTGCTGAACATACGCGCCTTTGATGTGGGCCTCTTGGGGGAGAATTTTAGACGCCCGCTTGACCATGTCTTTGAACGCGGCGCGAACCTCACGGGCGGAGCCGAGATTCACCCGCACGCCGCCCACATCGGTCTTGTGCGTTAGCCCATCGACTGCCAGCTTGACGACAACCGGATAGCCAATGGTCTTAGCCAGCGGCAGCGCGTGATCGACATCGGGGGCTAACCCGGCTGACGGCGTTCGGATGCAATACGACGACAACAGCAGTTCGACCTGCTCCGGCGACATCCAGCCCGGATCGGGCGCGCCGCCAGTTTCTTCGGCGCGGACGCGGTTCATGCGCGCCACTTCCAAGCCGGCGGCGATGGTCATCGAGGCCATTTCGAGATCGCAGGCGATGATCGGCGTGGGCTGCTCGGCGGCCTGTTTTTGCGCGTCCAGCCAGCGTTTGCGTTCAAACATCGCGCCCAGCGTCGAGCCAACGCGCTCCGGGAAGGCGTAGTTGGGGACGCGCTTGCGGTGCAGCGCTTGGGTCGCGTCGCTGGTGGAGGCCAGCCCCATGATCACCGCCAGCACGGGCTTGCGGCTGCCCAGCGCGCCCATCGAGACTTCGCCAACCACCTCAGCCAGGCTGAGAGGGGCGAACCAGTCCTGCGGGGCTTGAATCACCACCACCGAGTCGACGGTTTCATCGGCCAGCAGCGCGTCGAGGCACACGGCGTAGGAGGCTGGGCCAGACCCCGCCAGAATATCGACCGGGTTGTTGACGCTGGCGGCGGCGAAGACGCGCTGGCGCAAATAGGCTTTGGTCTGTTCGGTCAGCGGGGCGAGCTCCAACCCGGCGGCTTCGAGGGCGTCCGTGGCCAGAATGCCCGCGCCGCCCGCGTTGGTGAGGATCGCCACGCGGTTGCCCTGCGGCAGCGGCTGCCACGCCAAAGCCCGGGCCCAGTCGAACAGCTCTTCCATGCTATGGGCCTGCAAGATTCCGGCCTGCCGGAAGGCGGCGTCATACGCGGCATTGTCACCGGCCAGCGCGCCCGTGTGGCTGGCGACCGCTTTCGCAGCGCCTTTGCCGCGCCCCGCTTTCAGAATCACAATCGGCAATTTTTGGGAAGCGGTCGACGCCGCTTCGAGGAATTTGCGGCCATCCGAGACGCCTTCCATGTAGGCGGCGATAACGCGGGTGATACCGTCATCGCCGATGGCGGCCAGCATTTGGGCCTCGGTGGTGACCGCCTGATTGCCAAGGCTGGCGATGCGGCTAAAGCCGACGCCCGACCCGCGCGCCCAGTCGATCACCGCCGCCGCCACCGCGCCGGACTGCGACATGAAGGCGATCTCGCCGGGGCGGGGCATGCCGGGCACAAAGGTGGTGTTGAGCGGCGTGTGCGCGTCAATCGTGCCGATGCAATTGGGGCCGATGACCTGCATGTGATACTTGGCCGCCACGCGCTTGAGCGCCGTTTCGCGCTCGAGGCCTTCCGGCCCGATTTCGCGGAAACCGCCGCTGACCACAATCGCGCCTTTGACGCCGCGTTTGCCGCAAGCGATCAGCGCGTCTTCGACATGCTGGGCGGGGATGATCAGGACGGCCAGATCAACCGGGTCGGGAACATCGGCGATGGAGGCGTAAGCCTTGATGTCCAGCACGTCATCCGCGCCGGGGTTGATCGGATAGATCGCGCCCTTGTAATGGTTCTCGATCAGGTTGCGGACGACGGCATGGCCGAGCTTCTGCGGATCGCGCGAGGCGCCGATGACGGCCACGCCCTGCGGACGGAAGAAGACCGAAATAGCGGAGGATGGCATGGGGTGTCTCTCCCTGAATGGGCGGGTCGAGTCCCGGCCAAAGCCCCCTCAGCCGAGCGGAGAGTCGAGCGGTCGCTGTCTGGCCTTGAGTCTACCGGAGATGGAGCGGATCGGGCAAGCGGGGTGGGGCGTCGGCGTTCCGAAGGATGAACGCTGAAAACAAAACCCCCACCTCATTATGCGAGGCGGGGGTTGATTGTTTAGCTTGCGGCTAACCGATGTTTATTCGTTCGGGTCGAAGTTATTGTTGTAACCGCCCCCATTGTAGGGACAGCCGTTAAATATGAACGCATAGCCCTTCCATACTCCGTACTCCGGGCTGTAGTCCAAGTTTATCTGATACTCTCCGGTTGATAGATGCCAGAGTTCAGTCGCGCCCACGGTCGTCAGCAGCGTGTTGGCAGCCGGAGCGGGGTCATCCCAGTTGTCCCACGAGAACTGGAATATGCCTTCACCGGATCCCTGATTAATGAGCCACACGTTCAGAGTATCCTCGTCGCAATACAGCGCCACTGGTCCCGCCTTGCCAGATTGCCAGTTTATTCGGTCATCCGCAAACGGGAGCACGGCGACATCACCGGGGCCGGAAACTATAATATTGTACAGGCCGATATCGTCAACGAAGTAGTCAAGCAACACATAATAACCATAGCCCGAATGTATCATGAAGTAATAGGTTTGACCTGCAACCAATGCAACTGATGCAGAACCCCCATACGCAATATTAGTGCCGAACATACAATTCGTAAGCAGAGCAGACGGGTCAATCACGCCATCGTAAAGCGTGATATTGTCCCAGGCATATCCACTACCCCCACCGTAAGCTGGTTGGTCGGAGGTAAACGTATATGTGCCATCCACCGTAACCTGGATTTGGTACACATCGTAATACCAGACAACATCCACGGGGCGAGGATAGTCAACGCAGGGTGAAAACCAAGCAAGTAACGTCTTGTTCGCGTCGTCCAGGGTCAAAGCGCCGCTAATAGTTGTTGATCCTGCCAATGCTTGCCCAAATGCAAGCGACGCCAGCATCGACAGGGATAAGGCTGCAACAAACCATTTCTTTTTCATATCTTCAGTTCTCCTTAAGAGTGATGTGGCTTGCCCCTCAATGATAGAAACGAACCTACGCACCATTATATTCTAATATGATGATTATGTAAATAGGTTCATTGCCCACCCCCTGAGAATCCGCAGCCCCCAAGTAAAATCGAAAATGTTGTCCTCAGCAGACAACTGCCCGGATAACAACTGTGCCCTGATTGTTAGTAGCGCAGCACAGTGATGATAGTTGCGGCCATTTCTTCACCCTGTCTCGGACGGGGTGAAGAAACACGCCCATCGATCAAATCCTGTGCGTTAGACAACTAGCAACCAGAGTAACTGTGTCGTGCGTCTCCAAACTTTCCCTTATGGCGGCGGGTTTGACCTCAACAGCGGCCAACTGCCGTGCGGTTAGGCTGTTATGCAACGGTCAAGCGCCATCGTTGACGACGGCGCTAACACGCCCCACCGGGATTCGCGCAGCCAGCCCCAACCGAGACGCCATTAACACACGAGCAACCGCCACCGCCCGTGCACTGCGGATTGGATGGGGCGATGGTGCCATTGGAGCACACCAGCGTAGAGCCGCAGCAGGTGCAGCCCGCCGCTGGCAGCCATCCCGTCGTACACACCGCTCCGCCGCCCCCTGCCGCTGTCGGCGGCGGGGCGGTTACCCCCGGCGGCGTGGTGGGCTGGGGGCCGCCCGCCACGGTGTTGGGCGTGACGGTGGCCAGAATTGTCGAACCGTTGGTCAGGGCCACCAGCCGCCGGGGCTTGACGCAATCGGTGGTGTTGGCGCGGCGGTCAACCAGCAAACAGCCGCCCGCTGCCGCGTCTTCAATAAACTGGCCTGACGGGGAGGCGGGATCGCCGACCTTGATGTCGATCACGCCCACATCGGGGAACAAATACCAGCCTTCGGACGCTTCGCTCACCCAGAACTGGGTGCCGGTGGCTTTGGTCAGGGTGTTAGGCGCGGTGACGATGTAATCCTGCTGCAGCCCGAACGCGCCTTGATCAATGAAATGGTAGGTCGTGCCGCTCAATTGTTGGAGCTCGATATGCAGCGTGGTGGCGTCCGCGCTCATCCGCGATATCGTCACCTCGGTCAGGTCATGCGCTTCGGCGCTGACGCCCTCGCCGAAGACCAGCAGCACGGCGCTGTGATTCGCGGTGCGTATCGACATCCCGGCGGTCAACGCTTCGCCGCCAGTCAGGGGATGATAATCGCCGTCCGGCGTCGCTCTGATTTCGGCGCTGCCATATAGCAATTTGGCGGTCGGCGACAGCGACACCAGCGTCGGTTGGGCGCTGGCGACGGAAGTCGGCCTGTCAGTCGGCGGCAGCGCGGTGGCGCTGGCAGCAGCCGCCGGCGCGAACATGGCGCTCAGAGTGGCCGCCCCGCCGGTCACAAAGAACGCTCCCGCCGCGATCACGATCAGGGCGAGCACGCCGCCCGCGATCAGCGCGAGGCTAAGGCCCTTTCTGGCCGGGCGCGCGGACAAATCTTCTGGCTCAGGCGCGCGCATGCTGGCCCGTTTTTTCGCCTGCTCCTCCTCCGACATTTGCTGAAAATCAGCCACCGACATCGTTTGCCGCTGTGACTTGACCACCACCGCCGGCTCTACACGGGCAGCGGGCAGTGGCTCGGCTTCCATGGTTGGCTCAACGTCGGTCGCGGCGCCCACATCGGTTGGGGCAGTGATATCGGTCGCGGGGCCGGGTTCAGGAATGGCGGTGGGCGCCACTTCATGCCTCTCATCGTAGGCTGCACGCTCGGCTGGGCCGGGGTCTTGGGCAGCGGCGGCGGCGTGTGCAGGGTGTACAGCCCGTCGTCCTCGGCGGCTGTGGCCGGGGCAGTCGCGCTGGCCGGGGCCGACGCGCTCCCGCCGATGGCCTTTCGGAATTCATCGGCCAATTCCTGAGCCGACTGGTAGCGCAGCGCGGGGTCTTTGATCATGCATTTTTCAATAACCGCCTGCACCTCCGCCGTGACGTCTTCGCGCATATAGCGGGCATCGGGCACCGGGTTGGCCATGTGGGCCATCAGCAGGCCCATCGGGGTGTCCGCCTCAAACGGCATGTGCCCGGTGACCATTTCATACAGGGTCACGCCCAGCGCGTAAATGTCAACCAGATGCGACAATCCGCCTTTCGTCGCCAGTTCGGGGGCCATGTAGGCGGGCGTTCCCAGCATCCCCGTCCCGGTTAGCGACATGGTCGACTCGGCCATTTTGGCGATGCCAAAGTCGCTCAGAGCCAGATGTGCCCGGTCGCCCATCAACACATTGCCGGGTTTGAAATCGCGGTGGATGACGCCGCGCGAATGCGCAAAATCCATGCCGGAGCCGATTTGATCAAGGTAGCTGGCGATAGTCGGCATGGGGATGGTGTTGCCCATCTTACGAATATGGCCGCCCAGCGTGCCGCCGGACATATACGCCATGACGATATACGTCCAGCCGTCCGTTTCGCCAAAGGCGTGGACCGGCACAATGTTAGGGTGGTTTAGCTTGGCGATAACTTTAACTTCGCGCTTGAAGCGCTCAAGATACATCGGATCAGAGGCAAATTCGCGCGGCAGGATTTTGATCGCCACGTCGCGCTCCATGCTCGGATCGGTCGCCAGAAACACGGAGGCCATGCCGCCACGCCCCAGCAAACGTTCGATGGTGTAATGCCCAATTTGCTGCCCGATCAGTTCATCCATATTTATATCCTCTAACTTAACCCATCACGCATCCGAAAACCGTGTGACATGCGCCGGAATCATCACGCCTTGATGGCCCGCCGCCGCCGTATTGAAGCGCTATTCACTGGGCCCGTCAATTGCCGGGCCGCCAGCATCACAACGCGACCATTGAATCAGATTCAGACAAGCGCAGTGACCAAGCGGCGCTGACTTTGCCCTGTGCTGGCATAATTATACATGCGACTCAGCGCAAAGGAAAATGGGAAATGCGCCCTTCGGTGAAACAACCACTGCGATCCTATTCTTGACCACACTATGAACAGGCGGCTTGTCGTCATGTTGCGCCATTTACAGCGATTCCAGTTCGCTGTTTACCTGCGCGTCATAGGCCGCCCGCAGCGCTTTCGCAACCGGGCCGGGACGCCCGCCGCCGATTGCCGTGTCGCCAACCTGCACGATAGGGACAACGCCGCGCGAGGCGCTGGTCAGCATGGCTTCGCTCGCGGATGGCAGCTCGTCAACGTGGACGGCGCGCGGCTCAACCGCAATGATCGATGGGGCCACATCCAGCAAAACGCCGCGCGCGATGCCTTCCAGCATTCCGGCAGGGGCGGTGCGGAGTCGGCCCGCGATCACGGCGTAAAAATTGCTGCCAACGCCCTCGCGGATCACGCTTGTCTGATCGACCAGCAAGGTTTCATACACATCAGGAGGCTGGTTGGCGACCATGCGGTTGCGCCATTCGATAAACGTGGAATTCTTCGCCAGCGGCGCTTCACGTTCGCCGGTCACCAGCCCGACACGAACGCCCTGCTCGAACAGATCGGGGGAGGGTGGCGTGAACGCTTCCAATGAGATGAAGGCGGTGTCGGGCGCGTCAAACGGGACCGTCAGGCGGACACGGGCAAGGGCAAGGCCGCTTTGTTCGACAGCGTTTCTGACCGCCAGCCGTAGCCAGCCGTCCGATAAGTCAAATGGCGAACCCAGTAGTTCGGCGGATTTCCTCAACCGGGCCCAGTGTTGGGCAAGACGGAAGACCCGGCGGCCCTCGTGCAGGCGCATGACCGTGTAGACTCCATGCGCAGTTTGGAGCGTGGCCTCGTCAAGCGAGGCGGCGTCAATCGGCAGGCGCTCTAGATTGTCGCCGCGCGCGCGAAAGACGATCACGCGGCTCATTGCCAGCGCTTCCAATCAGGCGTGTTTTCCGCCGCAAGGATGGTCAGGATCAACGCCCGGCGCAGGCCGATAGGCAGCGGAGCAGGGTGGATATATTCACCGAGCGTGTGCGCGTCGCCGCCGGTCGTGAGGCCGATGCACACGGTCGGGATGCCCAGCGCCAGCGGGACGTTGGCATCCGTCGAGCCGATGTCCAGATCGGGTTGTTGCCCGTTTGACGCTACGAGCGTGGCAAGGCCGGCTTGTGCCAGCGGGTGACCGGGCGACAGCGTGGCGCTGGGGCGGTCGCCGATAATGGTGACTGTCACCGTGATCTCTGGCGGGCAGGGAAACTCCTCAATTGTGGCGTTGACAGCGCGTTCCAGATCGCGCAGGGAATCGCCATCGACCGAGCGAAGGTCAATCGATAGGCTGGCGCTTGGCGCGCGGGTGTTGATCGACGTTCCGCCGGAAACCACCCCGATATTAAAAGACGATTTGGGCTGGCGCGACGGTTTTACGCGCTCAACCAGCCGTGCGCCGATTTGCATCAAGTGGTGGATTGCGCTGGGGCGTTCTGAATGCAGCCAACTATGACCCCCCGGCGCGTTGATATCGACGCGCAGGCGGCGGACGCCCAGCCCGGCATGGTACACATGCGAAAGGCCCATGCCCTCAATAATGATTGCCACTCCCAGCCGATCACGCAGTCTTTCGCAGGCGCGGCGGATTCCGCGCAGATCGCCCAGCCCCTCTTCGCCTACCGTCGCCACCCACCAGATGTCGGCAGGCAGGCTGATGGCGCGGTCGCGCAGTTCGCGGGCCAGGCCGATCATCCCGGCGAGGCCAAGGCTATTGTCGCCCAGACCCGGCCCGTAAATGCGGCGCTCGGCGGGCGGGTTATCCAGATCGTCACGAGTCGCCAGATTAACGTTCGAGGGGAACACGGTGTCGAGATGGGCGCTGACAAGCAAGGCCGGGCGGGATGGGTCGGCGCCGGGCGTTCGGCCATAGACGTTATGAAGATCGTCAATGCTCACGTCAGCGAGGCCAAGCGCCTGAAATCGCGCTTCAACCGCGCGAGCGCGTTCAGCTTCCTCGAAGGTCGGGGCTGGAATCGCCTGCAATTGGCGGGCGTCGGCGATCACGCGATTGGCGGCTGCCTGCCAATCCGCGTCGGCGCTGGCGAGGTCTGGACGTTGGAGGGTTGAAGCGATCAAGTCGGCGAGATGAGAATCGTTGTTTGGAGGCATGGTCGGGATTGTAACGCAGCCCGCGGGAAAGAAAAAACGCGCGCGCTTGTGCCATATGACAGGGCAGGATTATAATCGATAACATGGGCGCAACCGGGGAAATCATTCTTTTGGTCGAGCGGGCCGGCAAGGCTGATCACACCTTTGCTGTCGCCCTCCGGCAAAAGGGCTTTGAGGTAGCGGTCGTTCCGACCGGGCAGGCCGCCCTGTCTCATGCGCGGCAGGTTCGCCCGGCGATGATCGTCCTGAATTCGGCCTCGATGGGCAGCAGCGGGCTTCGCATTTGCCGCGAACTGCAGGAATCGGCGAAGGGCACACCCATTATCCATATTGTCGGGGCTGGCATGTTAGACAAGCCGGACGATGGGATAGCCGAGATCACCTTAATTTTGCCATTCACGGCGCGCAAATTGATCAACTCGGTCAAACGCCTGATGCCCTCGGCTCGCAACGACATGATCGAAGCCGGGCCAATCCGCTTCGCGCCGCATGCCCGGATTGTGGAAGCGTATGGCAAAGAAAAACGCCTGACGGCGCGCACGGCTAATTTGCTTGAGTTATTCATCCGGCATCCCGGCGAGATTCTTGATCGCAGCTTTTTGATGCGCCAGCTCTGGCACACCGATTATATGGGCGACACGCGGACGCTGGACGTCCATATTCGCTGGGTCAGGGAGGCAGTGGAGCCATACCCGCAAAAGCCGCGCCATATTCTCACCGTGCGCGGGCAGGGGTATCGATTTGTGCCTAACCCTCCATCATAGATGTTTTGATATTCAGCGGGCAATAAAACATCAAGGGCGGGCTGATTAACTCAGACCGCCCTTGATGTTATTCCGTCTTTTTGGCTCTGGGTTTGCGCGCAGGCTTCTCGTCTTTCGGCTCCGCCTTCGCTTTTGTCGCTTTCTTGGCTGGCTTTTCAGCAGCCTTAGGTTTTTCTGCCTTCGCAACCTTTTCAGCCTTGGCCTTCACAGTCTTCGCGGGGCGCGCTGGCTCGGCGACGACTGCGGCAGGCGGGTTAGCCGCGAGTTGGGCTAACTGGGACATCAACCGGCCCTTGCGACGGGCAGCGTTGTCCTTGTGGATGCTGCCTTTGCTGGCGGCATGGTCGAGCCAACGCGAAGCCAGCCGAACCGCCTCGCTGGCGACCGAAACATCGCCTGACGCGATGGCTTCACGGGCCTTCTTGACCTCAGTGCGCGCGCGACCGATATGCAGACGGTTGCGCAGACGGCGGCGCTCGTTAGAGCGCTGTTGTTTCTTGGCAGAAGCTGTGTTTGCCAATTTCTATCTCCTGATTAGGCTTGTCCGACAAATCCGGCGAGATTGTACCATCGGGAACGTGAGTTGTCGAATTCCAATTGATCCTGATCGGCTCTTCCATTTATAATGACCGCATGAAAACTAATACCTCAAAACCCACGATCTGGAACTATTTTCGCGCGACGATACGTTTTTGGGCGGCCCGCGCCGCCCGGCATTATGGCCTGATTAGCCGGAGCCGGCGCAAGTTTGAAGACGCAGTCGACGCCTACGGGCAAGCGATCCGGTTAAACCCGGCCATGGCCCGCGCCTATTTGGAGCGCGGCATTTTGCGCTGGCGCGAACTGGGGCAACCTGAACAGGCTCTTAGCGATCTGGACGCGACGCTTCAACTGCGCCCGGACTGGCCTGAGACGCTGTTCTGGCGCGCGATGGCGCATCATGCCCATGGGGATTATCCGGCGGCGATTGCGGATTTGTCAGCCTACTTAGCCAGCGGCGATCTGACGTGGAAAGACGAGGCGGCCAAACAGCTCAACCTGATGCAGGCGATGACGCCAGACAGAGACGCGCCGCGTTCCGCCCTCATGGCGGGGTGAAACTTTCGTGGCTGGACATGACGGGGCGCGCCGCAAGGGTTACCGGGTCGGTAATCTCTTTATGTTATTGTAATGTTATTTCGCTCAGTTGCGGGCCGCCATGTGATAAACTAGACGCTATTCGCTTCACAATTAAGCGTCGGAGGGGAAAAATCAACCATGTCAGCCAGGCATGTCCTTGTGGTGGACGATGACCGCGTCATTGTCGATCTGTTGCGGTACACCTTAGAACGGGCCGGCCTTAGCGTCGTCTTCGCGTTCAACGGACAAGAAGCTCTTGACATGTTTGACAGGGAAAAGCCTGCGCTCGCCATTGTTGACATCGCCATGCCCGACATGGACGGCTACGAATTTATCAGCCGCATTCGCGGCAAGCCAGGCGCAGAAGGGCGCATCCCGCTGATTATCCTGTCGGCGCACGAACAGGACGTTATGCGGAATTATGCCGAGGAACTGGGCGTCAATCTGTATCTGGTCAAGCCGACACCGCCCGACACGCTGGTGTCGCATGTGCGGCGACTCTTAGCCTCCTCCGCCGCGTGAGCCTCCCAAGCACGAAAAGTGTGCGGGCCTGCTGGCATTCCAGCCTCATCGGGCGACCGTAGGTCGCCCCTACCGCAGACTTTTTCGTGCTATCATGAGCCTCAACTTTGCCCCCAATCCAATCAATTCGATGTTATACTGATACAGCGTCCGGGTTGGCCGGGCGGTCGCGCCCCGGCATGCCGGGGCGAGGAAAGTCCGCGCTCCACAGAGCACGGCGCTGGCTAACAGCCAGGCGGGGCGACCCGACGGAATAGCGCCACAGAGAAGCAAATTGCCCGCCCTGCGGGGCAGGCGAGGGTGAAACGGCGCGGTAAGAGCGCACCGGCGTCGCTGGCGACAGCGGCGGCCAGGCAAGCCCCACCGGGAGCAAGACCAAGCAGGAACGAGGCGCTGCTCGCGCCGCTACCAGTTCCGGGTAGGTCGCATGAGGCGGACGGCAACGTCCGCCCTAGAGAGATGACCGCCCAGGGGCCAATTGGCCCTGGACAGAACGCGGCTTACAGGCTGGCCCGGACGCAAAAGGGCATTTTAGATTTTAGATCGCAGATTTGAGATTGAACGGCGCGAGGCGGAGCGCCGCGCAGACAGGTTGATTGATGGCGGGGAGTGGCGCTTGCCAGATTCGGATGGCACGATACAATCTGGCTCGCGTGGGGTTGAATTGTCTACCCAAAATCCTTGATGTGAAAGAGTAGAACGCGATGTTCACTAAGCGACTGTTGACGCTCATTCTGGCTCTGGCGAGCCTGACCGTTTTTCTGTCGGCCTGCTCGGCTTTGAGCGGCGAGGAAGTGATTGTTCCGGTTGAGCCGCTGCCGACCTACACGCCGCTGCCGACTTACACCCCCCTGCCAACCTACACCCTGCCGCCTTCGCCGACGCTCCCGCCGCTGCCAACCGCAACGCTGCCGCCGGTCGAGACGGCGACGGAAGGTGGCGCTGTCGGGCTTTTCCCGGGCGGCGGGAATATCCCCGGCCTGGCGATCACATCGACGCCGGGCGGCGCGACGGGCGGGTTGCAGGCGGCTATCGCGTTCAATTCATTCGTTCGCGCTGGCCCTGGCCAGAGCTTTAAGTTCATCGGACGCGTTGCGGCGGGCGACACAGTGACGGTGCTGGCGCGCAACGAGGCCGCTTCCTATTACGAAACGTGGCTGTTCGTGCGCACAACCGCCGGGCTGGAGGGCTGGATTCGGATGAGCCAGTTCGAAGCCGGACTTCAGTTGAGCCTGATCCCGCTGGCGACCAATATCCCGACGCCCAGCGTCACGCTCACGCTGACCAAGAGCGCGCTCAAGACGGCCACGCCGGGCGGAACGCCATCCGGCAGCGCGACGGCTGCCTCGTCGGGCATATGCGGCACGGATTGCGTGTTTAACCTTTCTGCCGGATCGTCGGTTTGCCTGGCAGCCAAGAACTGGTATGTCGTCGCGCCCGTGACCATTACTGATCCGGTGAAGGGTCTGCCGGCCTATAACCCGGCTAATCTGACAGCCGCCGACCTGCCGGCGTTCCAGCTTGTGACGACGGGCGTGCCCAGCGGCATCACGGTGACGGTGGATGGGACGGTCAAGGGCGTGGGCTGCAACGGGACGCAGTGTTCCAATCTGAACTTCACGCTGTGCGCGACGGCTTCAGGCAGTGTCGCGCCGGGCAAGTACAGCAATCCGGTAGTGCTCAGGTTTGGCTTCCAGAATGGCAGCCGCCTTGACGTGACGCTTGAGTCGGGCATCCCGACAGTGTTTGTAGTGCAATAACGCCTTTCGTATCAACATAAACGCGCCGGGGCAACTCACTGGCGCGTTTTTTATTGGCGCGGATCGCGGCCTGCGAGAGCGTCGGGCGCGACAAATTCGGAGGTCGCCAGCACTTGTATGCGCGGCTCGCTTGACCTTATAATGAAGACAGCAGTCCTTCCGCCCCGCACGGCGGCAATCGACTGCCGTGCATGCTTATTGGAATTCTCCTGCCGTCTCTGACGTGAAGGGTGTCCCCCAATGAAATCATCGATCTTGCAACGCCGTTCCATTCAGATCGCTGCTCTTTTCATGCTGTTAGCGATGGTCGCCTGCGACTTTCAGGGCTGCGGCGCGCCGGGAATCCCCGGCGGCCCCACGCCCCGCCCGACGGTGGATGTCGCTTCGCTGCCGCCAGTCGCGCCACAGCTTTTGGAGCAGCGGCCTTACGACGGGGAAGAACTGCCGTTGGATGGCAGCATTGATTTGTATTTTGACCAGCCCATGGATCAGGCCAGCGTCACGTCCAACCTTGTCATAGACCCGGCTCTCGAAGTCGAACTGGCATGGGTCAACGAGGCCACCCTGCGGATCACGCCTAAGCCCGGCCAACTTCAACGCGACACGGAGTACACGGTCAACATCGGCGCGGGGGCGAAAAGCGCCAGCGGACTGGTCTTCGAGCAGCCGCCGCAGGTGACGGCTCACACCGTCGGCTTTTTGGCGGTCAGCGAGGTGGTGCCGGCGGACAATACCGGCGGGGTAGAGCCAAACTCCGTGATCACCGTATTGTTCAATCGCCCGGTCGTGCCATTGGGGATCGCCGAGGACTCCGGGCAACTACCGCAGCCCCTGCGCTTCAGCCCCGACATTCCCGGCAAAGGCGAGTGGATCAACACCAGCATTTATCAATGGAAGCCAGAGTCGTCTCTGGCGGGCGGGCAGACCTATCAGGCGACGGTGACTGCTGGATTGATCGATCAGACGGGCGGCATATTGCAGGAAGATTTCAACTGGGGCTTCACGACGCTGCCGCCCGAAGTCGTGAGCATCTCCCCGCAGGACGCTCAAACCGACGTTCGCCTCGATTCCGAGATTCAAGTCGAGTTCAACCAGCCGATGGATCGCGCGAGCGCCGAAGCGGCGTTTAGCCTGATCGAAACGCAAACCAATCAGGCGGTTGGCGGGACGTTTGTGTGGAGCGATAAAGACCATCTGCTGACGTTCAAGCCGAGCGGATTGCTGGCGTTGGATGGACAGTATCGGGCGACGATGGGGGCGAGCGCGCACAGCCCCGGCGCGGCGGCGACGCCATTGACGAACGAGGCTGCGTGGGGCTTTGACGCAGTTCACACGCCCGCAGTTGTTTCCACCCGGCCTGCCAATGGGGGCCGGGGGCCGGTGGATGAGGGCATCGGGATCGCGTTTAGCGCGCCCATGAACGAGAAAACGCTCACCGCGGCGCGCATTGTAAGCGATCCGCCGCTGCCGGATGACGCTACCTTCTATTATTCCGACTACAACCATGTGTTCCAGATCAATGCCGCCTTGGAGCCGTCCACCCCATACACGGTGACGCTGCTGCCGGGCGCGGCTGATCCGTATGGCAATTCCATTAACGAAGCCTACACGTTTAGCTTCGAGACCAAAGCGCTTGATCCGCTGGTGGTGGTCAGGACGACCGGGTTATATGGCGTGTACAACGCCAGCGCGCCGACCCAGTTGTTTGTGACGCATCGCAATGTGAGCCGGATCAACTTTCGGCTGGCGGCCCTGACGGTGCAGGAGTTCGCGCGGCTGACCAATCCCTCGAATTATGATGCTTTGTACAACTTCAGCCCATCGGAACAACAACTGGTCAGGGCATGGAGCATCGACGCCTCCCAGACGCCGCTTAACGAGTCGGGCGTCGAACTGGTGAAAATGACCGAAGAAGGCAGCGGGGCGCTGCCTGCCGGAATCTACCTGTTAATCGCCGACGCGCCCGAAGGATTGTACAGCGACATCCGGCATTTCTTGATCGTCTCTAACGCCAACATCACCTTCAAGAACAGTTTTGACCAGACCATGATCTGGATGACTAACCTGCAAAGCGGCGTTCCGATGCCGCAGGCGGGCGTCCAGATTTATGACGAGAATTTCAATCGGGTAGGGCAGGGAACAACCGACGCCGACGGCATACTGGCCCTCGACACGCCGCATCGTTCGGACATCTGGGGACTGCGCTACGCGGTGGCCGATAGCAATGGCGTGTTTGGCGTCGCGCTCTCAGAGTGGGACGAAGGCATTTCGCCGTGGGAATTCAATCAGCCGTCGAATTTCAACTACGATGATTTCACCCTGTATATGTACACGGATCGCCCGTTGTATCGACCGGGGCAGGAAGTGTTCTTCAAAGGCGTGCTGCGCAACAAGAAGGATGTGACCTACAGCCTGCCTAGCGCGACCACCGTGCATATCACAATCACCAACGATCAGGGCGAGACGATCAGCGCTCAGGACGCGCCTGTGACCGCGTTTGGCACGTTTAATGGCAGCGTCACGCTGTCCGACGCCGCCGGGCTGGGCTACTACGGGATTCAGGCCCAGATCGGCGAAGTCAGCGCGTGGCAGGGATTTCAGGTGGCGCAGTACCGCAAGCCCGAATTTGTCGTGAACATCGAGCCGCAGGCCGCGAACGTGCTGGCGGGCGAGACGGTCAATGTCAACCTCGATTCGCAGTTTTACTTTGGCGGCCCGGTCAGCGACGCGGCGGTGACGTGGACGGTTCTGGCTGACAAGTATTTCTACAGCTACGAAGGATCGGGCAATTACAGCTTTGGCGACTTTGATTTTGACGCCTTTCCGTATGGGCCGAACTATGTGCCCGGTTTTGGCGAGAAGATCGCCGAAGGGGAAGGCAAGACCGACGCCGACGGCAAGATGATCATCACCTTCCCAGCGCGGTTGGACAAGGGCGGCGACGGCCAGCGTTTGACTGTCGAGGCGACGGTGGAAGACGTGAACGGCGTGACGGTTTCCAACCGGACGAACGTGATTGTTCATCAGGGGCAGGTGTATGTCGGAGTCAGCCCTGATCAATACGTGGGCAACGCCGGGCGGTCGATGTCGGCGACGCTGCTGACGGTGGATTGGGGCGGCAATGTCGCGCCCAATCAGGCTGTCAAGGTCGAATTCTTTGAGCGCCACTGGACGTGCGCGACCGAGGAGGACGAAACCGGGCGGACAGCCTATCGCTGCACGGTTCAGGACAAACCCACAGGCGCGCCACAGAACGTGACGACGGACGGCGACGGCAAGGCTTCGGCAAGTTTCACGCCGCCGGGCGCGGGCAGCTACAAGATTCTGGCTACGGTCACTGACGCCAAAGGCAACACGGTGAAAGGCAGCGGGTTTGTGTGGGTGACAGGCAGCGAATACACCACCTGGCGGCAGGCCAACAGCAACCGCATCGATCTGGTGGCGGACAAGAAAAGCTACCAGCCCGGCGACACCGCGAAGATATTGATCGCGTCGCCGTTTCAGGGCAGCGACGCGCGGGCGCTGATCACCGTCGAGCGCGGCAGCATCCTGACTCACCAGGTGGTCACGCTGGCGTCCAATTCTTACGTCTACGAGCTGCCGATCACGGGCGCGCACGCCCCGGATGTGTTTGTCTCGGTGGTGATCGTCAAAGGGGTAGACGCGACTAACCCGGTGCCCGGTTTCCGTATCGGGTTGACGCGGCTGGTGGTTAATCCGGTGCAGCAAACGGCGCTGATCAAAGTTACGCCGGACAAAGATGTGGTCGGGCCAGGCGATGATGTGACCTACACCATCACGACCACTGACTTTCAGGGCAAGCCAGTCAACGCCGAAGTGTCGCTGGCGTTGGTGGACAAAGCGCTGCTGGCGCTGTCGCCGCCCAATTCGGGCGAGATACTCGATCACTTCTACGGCAGCGCGCCGATTGGCGTTCGCACCTCTGTGCCGATGATCTATCTGGTGGATCGGCTCAATCAGGAATTGCTGGATCGCGGCAAGGGCGGCGGCGGCGGCGGGGCGGAAGGGTTCTTTGACATCCGCTCGGAGTTCAAAGACACGGCCTACTGGTCGGCGAACGTGACCACCGGCGAGCAGGGCAGCGCTCAGGTGAAGGTCACGCTGCCGGACAACCTGACGACGTGGCAAATGGACGCGCGCGCCGTCACCAAAGACACGCTGGTGGGCCAGACTGAGATGGATATCACGGCGACGCGCCCGCTGCTCATCCGGCCCGAAACGCCGCGCTTCTTCGTCGTGGACGATCAGGCGACGGTCTCGGCGGTGGTCAACAACAACACAGCCAACGACATTGAGGCGACGGTCAAGCTGGAAGCGACGGGCGTGGCGATCAACGGCAGTCCGACCCAGAAAGCGCTGATCAAAGCGGGCGGGCGGGCCAATGTGGACTGGCCGGTGGTCGTCGAATCGAACGCTCAGTGGGTGGACCTGACCTTTAGCGTCGAGGGCGGCGGGCTGCAAGACGCTTCCAAGCCGACGCTGGGCGACCCGGCTCACGATCAGATGCTGCCAGTCTATCGCTACGAAGCGCCGGAGACCGTTGGCACGGCGGGCCAACTGATTGAGGGCGGAACGCGGCTGGAGGGCATCGCCTTGCCGCCAACTTACAAGGTGAGTCAGGCGCATGTGGATGTGCAGATCAGCCCGTCACTGGCGGCGGTGACGGTGGACAGCCTTGACTACCTGCGGTCGTTCCCGTATGACTGCACAGAGCAGACGGTGAGCAAATTCTTGCCTAATGCCGTGACGCTGCTGGCATTCCGCCAATTCAATCTGGCCGACGCGACGCTGGAAGGCAACCTGCAAATCAACGTCAATGCCGGACTGCAAAAGCTGTACGCCCAGCAGCATTTTGACGGCGGCTGGGGTTGGTTTGTCCAGAGCAAGAGCGATGCGATGGTCAGCGCGTATGTGCTGCACGGCTTGTTGGCGGCGCAGGAGGCGGGGGTGACGGTCGATCAACAAGTCCTGCAAAACGGCCTTGATTATGTCAGAGGCGAATTGGTCACGCTCAACACCTTGAGCGCGCAATACGCGCTGCACCGTCAGGCCTATATCCTATGGGTTCTGGCGAAAGCCGGAGCGCCGGACGTGAGCCGCACGGTTCAACTCTTCGAAGGCCGTCAGGGCATGCAGCATTGGGCGCGGGCGCTGCTGGCTCAAACGCTGTGGATGATCGACAAGACGGATCCGCGCCTTGAAGACCTCAAGTCCGATCTGGTCAACGCGGCGATTCTGAGCGCGACGGGGACGCACTGGGAAGAAGAATCCGATGACGTTTGGAACTGGAACACCGACACGCGCTCGACGGCGATCATTTTGGACACTTTCGCCAAATTGTGGCCGGACAACGACCTCGCGCCCAACGCCACCCGCTGGCTGATGATCGCCCGGTCGGGCAGCCACTGGGAGACGACTCAGGAGACAGTCTGGGGGATCATCGGGCTGACCGATTGGATGGTCGCCACCGGCGAGCTAACTCCGAACTACGACTGGCAGTTCTCGCTCAACGGGCAGGAATGGGCCAGCGGCAAAGCCAGCCTGGAAAACGTGCGGCAGTCCACAAAAATCACGATTGATCTGGCTGACCTGCTGACCCAGACAGTCAACCGCCTTTCCTTTGGGCGTTCGTCGGGCGATGGGCGGATGTACTACACGGCGCATCTGACGGCGTACCTGCCCGTCGAGGAAATCCAGCCGTTGAGCCGGGGCGTGATTGTCAACCGCCAGTACCTTGACGCGGCAGGCAAGCCGGTCACCGAGGCGCGCGACGGCGACACGGTGACCGTGCGGCTGTCGATCATCGCGCCCAACGATCTGTACTATGTGGTGGTGGAAGATTTCTACCCGGCAGGCGCGGAAGCGGTGGACACCAATCTGCTGACGGAAAGCGTCACCGGGGAGCGCCCGACACTGCGGCCCGATGATCCGCTGTCAGAGGGTTGGGGCTGGTGGTGGTTCTCGAAGACCGATCTGCGCGACGAGAAGGCGGTGTTGTTCGCCGACTATTTACCGCGCGGCACGTATGAATATGTGTATCAGATCAGGCTGGGGTCGGTAGGCAAGTTCCACGTGATCCCGCCCGTCGCCCGTGAATTTTACATGCCGGAAGTCTACGGGCGCGGGGCCGGGTCGCAATTCACGGTGCTGCCAAAGCAGTAAGAAAGGCGAAAGGCGCAAGGCGAAAGGAGAAAGGCGCAAGGGCAAAGGTTAAAAAGGCTTGGAGAAAATCGCCCCCACGCTTTTGCTAGTCGCCGGGAGAGAGTATTATTACGGTGCGTTGCTTGGGGCGCGGTTAAGCGAGCGCAACGAGCGCGCCATCTGCCATAAACCATTAGCCACGTTCAGGGAGGCGTCATGCAGCAGGTTAACATCGTCAGTTATCCCGTCGAGATATTGACCGGGCATTACCAGATCAGCGGCGTCATGGAGGTGCGTGGCAGCCCGGCGGTATATGTCAACGACGCGTCATTTAACACTTTCAGCATTCACGAAGCGACCATCACGCCGCTTGCCCCCGGCTCGCCAGTGGGACAGGTGAAGACGCCGCTGTTGTATCTGCCCAAAGCCGAGCCGCAGGTGATTCTGATCGGCAATTTTGAGCCGAAAGACGCCCAGCTTTTGACTACCATCATTCGAGCGGTATGTTTCACGGATACCTACGTCGTGCGCGCCGCGTTCCATGTGGGGCCGGAGACGAAAGCCATCGATATTCTCGATCTGACCGGGCCATTCCTGCCCACCACTGCCGCCGAGATATTCGCGCTAAGGCCGCTGGCGGCTGATCTGGGCGGGGAAGCGGATTTGCTGTATATTCATAAGGATCATGTCAGGACGTTTTACGCGGAATAGGCGCAGGGCTTGGGCATAGTGACTTTGCCCGGTTAATGATGGAAAGGATGAGCGCCGTGGGCGTTGTGGTTGCCACCTATCCTGTGGACATTTTCACGGCGCACTATCGGATCAGCGGGGAGTTCAAGCCGCGCGGCAACCCGACGATCTTTTTGAACGATCCGGACAACCAGACGTTGAGCGTCTATGACGCGACCGTGATCCCCTTGCGGCCCGGCGTCGAACTGGAGCCGCTATCCGCGCCCACGCTGCATATCTCGAAGTCGGAAATTCAAGTTCTGGTGCTGGGCAACATGGGCCTTGACGTAGCCCGACCGCTTCCCAAGCGCGCCCGGTTGATCTGCCTGACCGATCTCTATGTTCTAGAGGGGTATTTCCATATGGCGACGGACACCCGCATCGAGGACTTATTCACGGTTCTGGCCGGGCCGTTTTTCTTCGCCACGCAGTTACAGATCGTCTCGCTGTACACCGAAGCGACCGGAGTCCACGCAGCGGCGGAACTAGCCTATGTTCACAAGGCCGCGATCCACGCGTATTACACCCCGGAGAACGCGCCGGCGGACGGAACGATCTGATTCGGCCCATAGACTCTCCTCGCTGTTGCGCTAGTTGGACAGGCCCAATTCCGCGCCATAGGCGAACAGGGCGGCGTATCCGCCGGTGTGCCAGAACAACACGCGCTGCCCGGCTCTGAATTCGCCCTTGCGAATCAAATCGATTAGCCCGGCCAGCGCCCGGCCAGTGTATACCGGGTCGGCGAGGACGCCTTCATGCTCCGCCAGCAAGCGGATAGCTTCGCGCTCCGGGTCGCCGACGACAGCGTAGCCGCCGCCCAGATATGCGTCGCTGATGTCAGGCACGTCGTCATTGATGCGCCAATCATCGCCCAGCAGGGCCGCGCCCGCGTTGGCGAGGTTCGCCACGCGCTCGGCCAGAATCTCGTCGCGCTCGTCGATGCTGATCGCCAGCAAGCGAACTCTCCCCAGCCAACCTGTCAAATGCGCCCCAAGGATCATCCCGGCCTGCGTCCCGCCCGACGACGACGCGAAGGCCACCGCGTCTAGCGGCCCGGTGATCGATTCTTGCGAGGCCAGTTCTAATATCGCCCCGACATAACCCATCAGCCCAATCGGGCTTGACCCTCCATAGGGAATCACCGCCGGGGTTTTCCCCGCCGCTTTGAGTTCATCCTCGATCTTAACAATGCTGTCCTTGTATGGAGCGCGCTCTGCCGTCCAATGGATGGTCGCGCCGAGCAATTCGTCTAGCAGGATATTGCCCAGACTGAACTGCGGCGGATTTCCGCCCGGCGCAAACAGCGCCAGATGGCAATCCAGCCCCAGCTTGGCGGCGGCAGCGGCGGTTTGACGGGCATGGTTTGACTGGGTTGACCCGGCAGTGATCACCGTGTCCGCGCCGTTGTCGAGGGCCTCAGCCATCAAGTATTCCAGCTTGCGGGCCTTGTTGCCGCCGGTCGCCAGCCCGGTTTGATCGTCACGCTTGATCCACAATTCCGGGCCGCCGAGATACTTGGTCAGATTTGGCAGCGGCTCGACCGGGGTAGGCAGGTGCGCGAGATGAACGCGGGGAAGTTTGGAGAACGCTTCCAATGCGGGCGATGTCATGGGGTTGCCTTTCGCGGTGGACGAATACGCTGCCTCAATCATAACCGGGCGGCTGCGCTTCGCAAAGCGCCCAAATTAGCGTAGAATGAGAAATAAGCCATCAGCAGAGCAGGGGCGCAAGCAAAGGAGTCGGCTATGCGCTATCGCTTGGGGGTTGAAGACATCGAGCCGGGACACTGGGTGGCATGGGCGCTGGAATTGCCGGGATGCTTCAGCCCCGGCAGCACGCGCACGGAGGCCATCGCCAACGCCGGGGCCAGCATCGCCGCCTATGAACATTGGCTGGCTATGCACGAGGGCCGCGACCCGGTGGACAACCCTTACATGGATATTCACGTCGCGGAGATTTGTCAGTCTATCCAGACCGCACCGGATTACACCGCCAACGCCTTCTTTGAAGATGATCGGCGAGCGCTGTCCAAAGAGGATATTCAGCGCGTGTTGAAACTGCTGGAATTCACCCGCGCCGATTTGATGGCGGCAGTCGATAAAATCAGCAAAGAGCGGCGCGCCGCGCCGATACCCGGCGAGGCAGATGAATCGATTGACGGCATCTTGAATCATGTCGGCGCGTCGGAGTGGTGGTATCTGGATCGGCTGGAACTGGCATTTCCCCGCGCCGAACTGCCCGATGATCCAGTGGAGCGCCTCAAGAAGACGCGGGGGTGTCTGCGGGCGAAACTGCCGGACATGGCGGGAGTGGGGCTAATCACGACTAGGCAGGGCGAAACGTGGTCAGCGCGGAAAGTGGCGCGGCGGGCGTTGTGGCATGAGAAAGATCACACACAGCATATTGTGAAGCTGGCAGGAGTATAGACTGAACCAGATGGAATTCGTCGAAACGTTCAAATGCAATCTCAGTCGGTCAACTATTCCGATTATCCGACCCATTTGCAAGGTAGGTGGAGAGCCTATCTTATTCGAGTCAATGAATTGGCCTCGGTGCCGACATTGCAATCAAGAAATGGACTTTGTATGTCAACTGCCCCTTGATAAGCCAGTAGGCGTTTCAACGCAATATATGATGGCTTATCTGTTTTTGTGTCCGGGAGAATTTGATGAGAACGGATGGCTAACATGTCCGCGCTGGGCAGCAAGCGAAGGTGCTAACACAGTCATACTTCAAAAACGGAATCGCAGATACCGTGCGATGCAAGGTGGAGCGAAGTTACCGGAATATCGGGTTGATTTAGAACATCATCTTGAACCACGGGTCGATACTGCCAACATAAGGCTTGATGAAGTGATATTAGATCAGCCTTACTGTGGCACGAAAATCGGAGGGACACCGTGCTGGTTGCAGCAGGATGAAACACCATTATGCCCTGTGTGCGGAGGTTCGACGCGGTTCCTAGCTCAAGTTGATCCTGAACTTGATGGGCCGCTCGGAGTGAATCCTTCAATCGACAAAGACAAGGTTATTCTAAACTGCGGAAGGGGTTACATCTTTATTTGTGAGCGTCAGTGTGGACCAAATGGGGCCGCATTTCTCTATCAAGTTGATTAAGTTGGTTACATCCCCTGACCCTCGCTGTGCTGTTTTCGCCGCGCCAAGCCTCGCATCACGTTGAGCACGGCGGGCATGACGCGGGTGTACCCGGTGTACAGCAATAGCCTCGCCGGGAAATCCCACGCGCCGATGCGCCGGGCCACCGCCCCGCCAAAACCCTCTTTGAAACGGAACACCCCCGCCATCGGATCGTTCGGATCGGCGAAGTTGTCGGGCGCGCCCCAGAAATCGTAGACCTGCATCCCCTGAGCCTTGGCCCAGCGCATCGCCTCCCACTGGAGCAGGTAGGTGGGCATATGGACGCGATCCTCATCTGACGACGCGCCGTAGACGTACCACGCCCGGCGGGCGAAGCCAAAGATGATCACATGCGCGATGGGCGTCCGCTTGTATTCGGCGATGATCGGCTGGGCCAGCCCCGCTTTCATAAACTCGGCCCACGCGAGCCGGTAATAATCAAACGGGCGGATGATAAACCCGTCGCGTTTCGCGGTGGCGGCGTAAAGCTGGTACAGGATTTCCAGATCATCGACCGTGCCATAGCGCGCTTCCACGCCGCGCCGCTGAGAAAGCCGCACGTTGTAGCGCGTTTTCTGTTTCATGGCGGCGAGCAGCTCGTCCTCGCTGCGGCGCAAGTCGACCACCACCGAATTGCGGAACTGCACCTGATCGCGCGAGAAGATCAACCCGGCTCGCTGCCATTCGGCGGCGATAGCCAGCCCTAAAGGATCGTCGTTGGGGTAGGTCTCCGGGTCGCCGGGGACGCCCGACCCGACCCCGATGTCCGGGTCGATCTTGATAAAGATCGCGCCGCGATCAGCCGCGTGGCGTTTGAGGCTTTCCAATACCGCGCGGCGCAGATCGGCGTTGGCATAGTCAAGGGCCGGGCCTTTGGGAACATACATGATCGACAGGGGGCCGATGCGCCGCGCCAAAATCTGGGCCATCGCCACGACGCCGCCCTGATGCATATACGCGACGCGCTGCGGAGTCCAGCCCGTGGTGGCGGCTTTGAAATCGCCCCATTCCCATGTTTGCAGGACGTGCGCGTATGGCATCAGAGCCAACGTGGCGTTCCACGTGGCCCGGTCAGTGACAAGAGTCGGGAGAATTTGCATGGTTGGTCAGCGGCCCAGATTCTTTTTTCGCCACGCCCTCAGGGCTTCGAGATGGTCGCGGATATGCTCGTAAGTCTCCCCGGCGATCTGGTCATAGAGCGATTCGCCGTTGGCCCACTCAAAGCGATCCGGCTCAAGGAGGTCTGCTGGGGGCGTGGCTTCGATCAGCCGGACAAGCGTTTGTGACACGGCGCGCTCTTCGTCGATGACATCCAGCGACGGGCGGTTCTTCTGATCGGCATAGTTGCGGGCGTTGAGCGCGTCCACCGTGTCGGCTCTCCACACGTCATCTTCTTTGACGTAACCGTCGCGCGCCGCTTTGAGATAGAACAGACAGCGTTTCTCCCAGAACAGGAGATGCGCGATCACGTCCTTGACTGACCAATCGGACTCAACGCCGGGCGTGGTTAACTGTTCTTCGTTCAGGGCCGTGATAGCCGCTTCGAGATTGGCGCGTTCGGCGCGAAGATGATTAAGCAGCGTTTGCTTGTTGGGTTCGCTTGACATTGGTTTCTCCAATCATGCTAATCTCGCGTTCGTGCCACCGCGCGATAAACAAAGTAAAGCAAGGGGTTGTACACCTGATCCCACGCGCCGACGGATCGCCATACCCGCCCGCCAAACCCCCGCTTGAAGCCATACACGCCCCATAGCCCGTCGCTCCGTGTTTGGAACTGGGCTTCCAGCGTGGCTTCATCAGCGTCAGGAATTCCCCACAAATCGTAGGTTTCGCAACCCATTTGGCGCGCCCAGCGCATCGCTTCCCATTGAAGCGCATAGTTGGGCATTCGCTCGCGTTCCTCATTGGATGACGCCCCGTACAGATACCATGCCTGCTTGCCGAGCGCAAAGACCAACAACCCCGCGAGGTCGCGGCCCTGATACGAAGCCATAAACAGGGCAGCGTTATCGGGCGCGAACAGGTCAAAGGCCGCGCGGTAATAGTCCGCACTGTGGACGCCAAAGCCGTCGCGTTCGCCCGTGACTGAGACCAGTTGGCTGTACGACGAGAGATCGGACGCCTCGCCGCGCCGAACGACAATCTCGCGTTTGGAGGCGGTCTTGATCTTGCGGCGCGTCCCTTGATTCATGCGCGCGAGGATGTCTTCATCAGAGCCGCGAAGATCAAGCAGAATGGTGCGGGGCGGCTGGATCGTGCGCGGGGAAGGGCGGAAACCCGCTTGTGCCAATAGCTGCCGATGCTCCGGCGTGTCTTCCAAATCTGGCTCGATGGTCAAAAACGCGGCGCGCTGGTCGCGGGCGACGCGCTCCATCATCGTGAACACGCCAGCGAAATGCTCGCTTGAGGAAACCACCGGGCCGCGCGGCGCATACGCGATAGTCCCCAGCCCCAGCGGCAGCGGGCGAAACAACATCGACGCGCCCGCCGCGATGCCGGTGTCGCTGGCGCCCGCGACAATGGCTGAACGCCAGCCGAATGCGCTCTTGAGCCGCCCCCAGCGCGACAATTGTAGCAGGTGACCTCTGCGCGCCTCAACAAAGGCGTCCCAGCCAGCGGGTTCGGGTTGAATGATGCCAGCAGTCACGCTATCTCCTCGCGCGCCGATTATACCCACGCTGCGCGAAAACGCCCGCTGTGGTTGCATTGCGGGCGATCTATGTTACGATTTGCGCTGACGATGCGACAATCAGGAGTTGGAATATCATGCGACTAAACATGCGAAACGCGCCGGGTCTGGCCTTAGCCGGATGGCTGCTGGCGGGGTGCGGGATTCTGGGCGGCGGCGAGCAGACAGCTCCCCCGCTGCCGCCGACCGCCGAAGGGCAGAATTTTGTCGCGCCGACGGAAACGCCGCTGGCGACAGCCGCGCCGCCTACGCCCCAGCCCACCGCCAACACGGGCGACGTGCTGTTTGTGAGCAAGGGCCAGGTCTGGGCAGTCGAGCCGGATGGCGGCAACCTGCGGCAGATGACCAGCCTCCCCGACGGCGCAGCGATCCATGATCTGAGCGTGTCGCCGAAAGGCAAGTACGCCGGATACACCATCAACGGGACGCTGGCGGAGATTTTGGAACTGGCGACCGGGAGACGGTTTACGCTCGATCTGGCGAATCAGGCCCGGTTTGACTCGCTGGCGTGGGCGCCGGACGACAGCGCAGTGTACTTCCACAAACTGATTCTTGACGCCAACTCCGCCCCAGCCAAATCGCAAATCTGGAAGGTGGCCCTGCCGCAGGCTGGGGCGCCAGAGCGCGTATTGGAGGTCGATCTGGCGACCGGTCCGATGTCCCTGCCAATCATCGGGCTGGACAGCGGGCAGGTGATGATCCACGAGTTCACGCCCGGCGGCGACGCGGGAACATGGCGAGCCTATGATTCGGGGACAGACGGCTCGACGCCAGTCGCCGACGGGTTTGGCCTGTGGGATGCCCATCAGGGATTTCAACTGCTGTTTAGCAAAGCCGAATTAACCCCCGGCCAATTTAGCGTCCCTATAGGGTTGTATCAGGCTGAAGGCGGCGCTACCCCGGCGCGTATCTCGCCGCTTGATGATGATCTGGCCGCGTACACTGGGGCGCGCTATGGCTTGTTGACAGATCAGATCGCCGTGTTGCGGTACACGCAAGACGCCAATGGCACGATCACAGCAGGAGCCGCCCTCATCCAGTTAGGGGAGGGCGATGTTTACCAGTTGACGCTGCTGGCCACCGAACCCGGCACGCGCGATGTAGCGGTGGCATGGGCCGACACGACCCATGTAATTGTTCAACGCCTGCGCGGCGATGTGTCGGAGATATGGCTGCTACCGACGGACGGCTCGGCGGGGAAGATGATCGCCGCTGGGGAGCAGCCCTGTGTGGTCGGGGGAAGATGATTGGCAACAACTCTGGCTGCTACTAATCGCCTTCCTTGAATGTCGATGTTGGCAAACAGGGAAAAATTTAACATGCGCCGAAGTAAATTACGTGATATGATGAGTCATGTGAGCTAAGAGACTATAGAGGTATACACTATGCGTAAGGTATTGTTAGCATCGAGTGTTCTGGCGTTAGCCTTGATAATTCCCTTTGGCGTGATGTCGTTATCGCCATCCAAATTGTCAGTTTTCTTGGTGGGGGCGACCCCAACACCTGATTTGTTTGACCCCGCCTACTATGGCGTCCCGGATACGATTGCCGGACATGAAGTGCTGGCAGTCATTAGCGCGGAGAACACACGGTGCGTTCCGCCGAATTTGTTGAAGCTGATTGTTCGCGTTGAGGCGCCAGATTACATGTCGTATCTCAGGAGCGACGAAGCGCGCGATCTGCGCGCTGCCATGAAGGAGTTTGAACACCCTGGCAAGGAATTGACATTAGAGGTAATTGGACCAACGGTGTCGCTTGACAATATGCAAGCAGAAACAGAAGGATGGAATCAAGCGATGAGTGATGGATGTCATAATTTTTGGGGGGGATCTCTACCAATGCCAGTGACTCCAAACCCATTAGCGACTCCTCCTTCTTTGTATGACTTAGGTGATTGACTTCGGCAACTTGATTACTTCACTCGGCAAATATGCTGTGTTTTGTCAATAAAATCAATGGCTTACTTTGCTACCCTCGAAAGGTATCCCGAATGAAACGACTAATCGCGCTTTCAGTGTTGTTGCTGATTTCTAGCATAGCGATGATCACAGGTTTCCCTGCATCAGCGCCGACCAGCCCATTTGATCCCGCCAATCATAATGTTCCCGATAGCGTTGCAGGACACAAAGTGCTAGCCGTAATAAGTTCAGATACGACGAAATGTGTTCCATCTGGTCTCTTGACTCTTGTTGTGCGCGTCAGTGTCCCGGATCCGCTGTCCTATCCAGTGAGCAACGAAGCGCGCGAGATTCGTAATGCGATGAAGCAATTTGGCAATCCGCATTGGACCGTAAAGGCAATTGGGCCGAATGTTTCACTTGATAACATGCAGGCCGAAACAGAGAGCTGGAATCAAGCCATGAGCGATGGATGTCATACATTTTCTCCTGCCGCTAGCGTGAACGATGGTGATGTGATCTTGCGCCTTCCTGGCCAGCCGGGACGTGGCATGTTTGAGATTCTTGAAGCATCTATGCCTAACGACACCGCTGTAGCTGGTTTTCTTCATGCTCCGGCTGTCGGGGGCAATCAAAATGCCTATAGCGGCTTGATGCTGAACGCAAAGACAAATGGCCCCGGCGATAATTTCTTTCAAGTTGGGCTGGACTTTGATAACAATGGGAACGGGTATACGTTCTATACTTCAGATTCCTATGGCACTACTGCCCAATTCTGGGCCCATACCCCTTACGTCGAGGGCCATGACTACTATGTTACCATTTCGGGAACGGACGGTATATGGGGTTGGTGTATGGGGGATACAGCTGATTACGCTAGCACGTATCAGTGTTTAGATGATTATCAAAGCGTTGCAGCAGGAAATGAGCTAATTCCCAGCCTTGATACAAGTATTTGGTTCGAGAATTTCAACACACAGAAAAATTGGGATATCGGATTTAGCAGCCCGGTGACAGCCTACAGCGCTACGATTTGCCCAGCCGGGTTGTGCCAGGGCTTGACTTCGGAACATAAACATCTACTTGTAGCCGCGTCTTGCACTACACAGTATAGAAAATCCCTATCAACTTCCAAAGCTGTATTAGGCACGATGATTGGCCGCAATACAGGATCATTTGACCTTAGATATATTCCACGTCTCTGCCAATAACAATAATAGCAATCGAAGATCAGCGGTGAGATTTCAAGGGCGAGATCATTCCTCGCCCTTTATTTTGCCTTATGCAAGAGACTTAGCGATGCGGCTGGGGTAGTTGGTATTGCGCTCGAAGAATCACGATGTTATACTTTGGCGGCATTCTTCACAATCAGCCGCAAGCCGCATGATTTAGACGAATTCCCGGGGCGTCCGCGCCTCGAATAATCGCATCGCGCCGCCTGACCCAAGGAGGCTTTTCCCATGAGCGAATGGACATTTGTCGCGCTGTTGGCAGTCATTTCAGTAGCTCTGCCCGCCGTCCCCATCGTCGCAGGACGTCTGTTGGGGCCGCGCAAGCCCAACAAAGAAAAAAACGCGACCTATGAATGCGGCGTCGAGACGGTCGGCGACACATGGGTTCAGTTCAAGGTTCAGTATTACGTCTTCGCGCTGGTCTTTCTGGTGTTCGATATTGAAGTCATCTTCCTGTATCCGTGGGCGGTGGCTTACAACCAGTTGACCTTGTTTGGCGTGTTCGCCGGGATCGTCTTCATTGTGACGCTGGCCGAGGCGCTGGTGTATGCGTGGCGCAAGGGCGCGTTGGAGTGGGTCTAAGAACATACGGGGCTGATAACCCAAACCGGGGTTATCGGCCTTTTTTGTCGCCGCGCCCCGCGCGGATGAGGCAATAACATGGGCGATATTTTCACCACGATTTCCACCTTCCTGATTGGGCTGTTGACCGGGCTGGGCGTTGACCCGCTGCTGGCCCACATCATCGTAGCCTTTCTGGGCGCGTTCCTGATCGCCAACTTTGTGCTGTTGATCCTGATCGTCAATATCTGGTTGGAGCGCAAAGTGATTGGCCGGATGCAGGATCGCATTGGCCCGAACCGCGTCGGCCCCTGGGGGATTTTCCAGACCATCGCCGACCTCACCAAGCTGGTCAGCAAAGAGATCATCATCCCATCGGGCGCTGACCTTGTTCCGTTTATGGCCGCGCCGATTGTGGCGGTCGCCAGCGTGATTCTGGTATGGGCCGTGATGCCCCTCGCCAAGACTGCTATTGGCACCGACTTGAATATCGGCGTGCTGTACATGGTGGCGGTTAGCTCGCTGGGGATCATGTCGATCCTGCTGGCAGGGTGGAGCAGCAACAACAAGTACGCGCTGTTGGGGGCGTTCCGCGCTGTCGCCATGTTGGTCAGCTACGAAGTCCCGATGATCCTGACGCTGATGGTTCCGGTGCTGCTGTCCGGCTCGATGCAGATGGGCAAGATCGTGTCTGACCAGCAAATCTGGTACGGCTTCTCGATGCCGGTCGCGGCGCTGATCTTTTACATCGCCCTGACCGCCGAGATCGGGCGTTCGCCGTTTGATCTGCTCGAAGCCGAGTCGGAGATTGTGGCGGGCTATCATATTGAATACAGCGGATTCGCCTTCGCCATCTTCTACGCGGCGGAATGGGCGCACGCTTTCACCGTTTCCGCATTGATGGCGGCGCTGTTCTTTGGCGGCTGGCAAGGCCCGTTCGCCGAGACTATCCCGACGCTGGGCATCGTCTATTTCATGGGCAAGACCTTCCTGATCTACTTTATGAGCATGTGGCTGCGGGCCACGCTGCCGCGCGTCCGCATTGACCACACCATGTCGTTTTGCTGGAAGTTCCTGATCCCCATGTCGCTGATCCTGATCACGCTGGTCGTGCTGGTTGACAAGCTGGCGGCGCTGGCGATTGGCGAGAGCTATCTGGACACGACCACGATGCTGGCGATGACGCCGCGTTCGCTGGCACTGCTGGCGGTCAATCTGGTCACGGGCGCGTTCGCCGTCTGGTGGATTGGCGTCATGGGTCGGCGCGAGCGTGAGCGGCTTGCCGCGCTGGAAATCAAGCATGTCGTGATTGAAACAAGCGCCGCCGGGCAGCAAGCGAAGTAACAAGGAACATTTTCAATGGCATTCACTCCGGTCACTTTTGTCTTCCTTTTGATGTCAGCTTTCGCGCTGGGCGGCAGCCTCGGCGTGGTGATCAACCGCAACCTGATCCACGCGGCGATGTTCCTGATGCTCGCGCTGTTTGGCATGGCCGGGCTGTTCATCCTGCTCGAAGCGTCGTTTCTGGCCGCCGTCCAAATTCTGGTCTACATCGGCGCGATTTCGGTGCTGATTACCATTACGATCATGGTCACGCGGCGCATCATGGGGACGACTGAAAGCGTCAACAAGCAGTGGCCGCTGGCGGCCATAGTGGCGGCGATGATCGCCGGGACGCTGGGCTTTGTGCTGCTGGGCCGCTTCCAGAATGTCGAGCCGGTGGGGGCCGTGCCAGACACCTACATCGCCGAGATGGGGAAGGCTCTGGTCAGCCATCAGGGGTATTTGCTGCCGTTCGAGGTCGCGTCGGTGCTGTTGTTGGCGGCGCTGATTGGCAGCATTGTTGTCGCTAGAGAATAAATCTTGAACCCTTTGGGGTGAAATGATGACGCGGAGAATTCGCTGATGATCCCATTGCACTGGTATTTGCTGGTCGCCGCCGGGATGTTCGCGTTTGGCGTTTACGGCGTGCTGGCCCGCCGCAACGCGGTCGCCATCCTGATGAGCATCGAGTTGATGCTGAACGCCGTGAACCTGAATCTGGTGGCGTTCTGGCGTTATCTGGCTCCGACCCAGTTGAACGGGCAAGCCTTCGCCATCTTCGTTTTCACGGTGGCGGCGGCTGAGGCGGCGGTCGGGCTGGCCCTAATCATCTCGATTTACCGCAACCGCGAAACTGTGATAGCCGAAGAAATCAATTTGATGAAATGGTAATTCGCTATTCGTCAACGCCAACCGCTGAGGAACACACCGTATGACGTTCATGAACATGTCGGCTGAAACGCTTCACGCGCTGGTCTGGATGATCCCCGTTCCGCCGCTGCTGGCGTTTTTTGTGATTCTGCTGTTCACGCGCGGGAGCAAAACTCTTAGCGATCTGGTGGCGCTGGCGGCGATTGGGCTAACGTGGGTCATGGCGATTCTGGTGTTTATCAGCGCCATTTTGACGCCGGAGCTGGGCCACGAGCCAATCCAGTCGAGCATCGCGTGGCTGCCTATCGCCGGGTCGTCCGCGACCTCCATGAACATGGGCGTGTTGGTTGATCCGCTGGGCGCGCTGATGCTGTTCTTTGTGCCGCTGACGGCGACCATGATCTTCATTTACTCGACCGGGTATATGGCCTCCGGCTCTTACTTCACCGAGATCAAAGGCGAAGAAGGTCACGGCCACGATCACGAAACGCATGAAGAAAGCCACACGGCGGGCGCGCATGGTCACGGCCATGACGATCACGGCGAGGTTGAAGTGGACAGCGCCGGGCGCAAGGTCAAGCGCATCGACGCGACGGTATGGAAAGCGCGGTTTATGGCCTATATCGCGCTGTTCGCAGGCGCAATGTTGATATTATCGGTGGCGGACAATCTCCTTCTGCTGTTTGTCGGCTGGGAGATCATGGGGTTGTGTTCCTACCTGCTAATCGGCTTCTGGAACAACCGCATTTACCCGAAACAGCCCAAGCGCATCACCCCGCAGTTCGCCAGCGTCAAGGCCTTTATGACCACCCGCGTCGGCGACATGTTCATGCTGTTGGGGATTGTGTGGCTGTACAGCTTCACCGGGACGCTCAGTTTCCGGGACATCCTTTACAATGCCGACATGCTCGAAAAGCTGAACACGCTGGCCTTCCCGAACATCGCATGGCTGTCGGGCGTGACCGTCGCCGGGGCGATTGGAACATTGTTGTTCTTTGGCACGGTCGGCAAGAGCGCGCAGTTTCCGCTGCACACATGGCTGCCCGACGCGATGGAAGGCCCGACCCCCGTCAGCGCCATGATCCACGCCGCCACGATGGTTTCGGCGGGCGTCTACATGATTATCCGTATGTTCCCGTTGATGACGGTCGGTTGGCACGAAGGCGGCCCGCTGACTCTGCCAATGCAGTTTATGTCCACGATTGGCGCGTTCACCGCCTTATTCGCGGCGACCATCGCCGTCGCGCAAAAAGATGTCAAGAAAGTGCTGGCCTATTCGACCATCAGCCAGCTTGGTTTCATGGTCGCGGCAGTGGGCATCGGCGCGTATGTGGCGGCGGCTTTCCACCTGATGACCCACGCGATTTTCAAGGCCCTGCTGTTCATGGGCAGCGGCTCGGTGATCCACGCGGTTGAGCATGGCGAGGAGCACGCGCACCATACCGGGCATCATTTCCCGCTGGACTTTGACGCCCAGGATATGTTCAACATGGGCGGGCTGTGGAAGCGCATCCCGGCGACGGCGTGGACTTTCCTGATCGGCGGACTGGCGCTGTCCGGTTTCCCGCTGGTGACGGCGGGCTTCTGGTCGAAAGACGAAATTCTGGCCGACGCTTTCGCGCACAACCCGACGGTCTTTTACGTGCTGGCGATCTCCGCTTTCCTGACCGCGTTTTACACCATGCGCCAGATCGCGCTGACCTTTGGCGGCGAGCCGCGCACGGTCGCCGCTGAAGAAGCCACCCAGACCGATTGGCGGATGAACCTGCCGCTGATTGTGCTGGCAGTCTTCGCCATTTTCGCCGGGTATGTGGGTGTTCACCCCGATTTCCCGGTGATCGGCAAGCTGCTGGGCAGCAACCCGTTCCATGCCTTTATCGGCGGCACGCTGCTGGAAGAGCCGGAGGCGCTGGCCCTCAACTGGACGCCGGTG
>Ga0210377_10000590_pt1 | contig 34750 bp, 27 predicted proteins | sample PLM4_65_b1redo_FD_155480 | JGI IMG/M metagenome (GOLD analysis project Ga0210377, IMG submission 155480) | Groundwater sediment microbial communities from an aquifer in East River, Colorado, USA - PLM4_65_b1 redo | ecosystem: Environmental > Terrestrial > Soil > Riparian zone | place: USA: East... | reverse complement strand
TGCCCCTGAAGTCATCGGGCAGCCTGACCGTGCGTCCCTTGAGATCGGACAGGACAGCACGGGGGGGGACATCGCCGGTTTTCAACGGGGGTTTCCCCGCTGCCAAGGCTATGCCGGATGCAAAAAGATGAGAAAGAACCATAAAAGTCATTACTGCTGCTGCAAACCTGATAAAATATTTACCCGGCACTGCAAATCCGTACATAGACAACATTCTGTTCCCCTGTCCGTCTGAACCAAAACAACTACCCCCATGCTCGACAAACATAGCCGGTATGGAGAAGAATTAACTCAATTAAGGCCAATACTGTTAATTTACTTACAAGTTTCCTTGATAAGGTTCTCTTCAATTGTTCCCGGGGTGACTTTCTTCATCGCAACATCATCATGTTGCTGTTTTTTCAGCATATTCCCGATTTCGTCAAAGATCAGGGATTCAATAGTTCCGATTGTCTTCTTTTGGCAATTCAATCTGACCCGCGTAACTTCATCTGCCTGTAGGCCGGCAATTCCCTCATGGCGAGTCCATACCCTCAGTTCTTCCTTTGATTTTTCAATGGTCGTCTTGTCATAGAAATGAGCTGCATCGCCACTCTCACCGTAAGCGACCCATTTTTTGTCCCTCGTCCTCTCCTTCTCACTCATTATTGATTCTCGAAGAGCTGCTGCCTCTTCCCTGCAAACCGATTTATAATCAGCCAGCGCTTTCCTCGTAGTGATATCGGTTAGCCTTGCAGCCCTCTGAATTCGGGCCAGTCGATCCATTTCACGCATACCGTGTATGTTTCCCGCAGCTCGGTAGTGATAGGGGGCTACATCGCTCTTGTCCTGGCTCGGCACCTTTTTTTTGCTCATATCTGTCTTGAGTATATTTATCTGTAATTCGTTATTTTCCATCAGGTCCCTATTTAATCCGATTACTTTTTTGTAGTCAGAATTTATACTGCTGCATAATAATAATCTGGCCCTGGCCAAGGGGGCGCGCTTTGCCTGCTCTTCAGCGGCGCCGGATGACGCAGGCATTTTAGTCGTCAGATACTGTTTATAACTGTCACCCCTTGTTTTATACAGCACAGGATTATCCCTGGAATAGTTGATGGCCAGGGAATATTCGTCTGCAGCCTTTTCATATCGTGACTCCTTTAAAAACCGGTCTCCTTGGAATTTATGTCTAACCGCCTTATTCTTGTCCGGAATAACGTTTGAAGCATAAGCGCCGGTTAACAGCCTAATTATTATCTGCTGATCCGTTTGACCGCTCTTTAGCGCGGATTCCCTGTCAAAACCCTGTTGTTTGCATAATGATTTTGCAATGTCCGCGTCAGAGGCCCCATTTTTTATCATATCTGCCACATCTATGGCAGACAGAACTTCCGTCGCTGGGATTTTCACTTCTTCCCCACGAACCGGCCCGGACAAAGCGCTGGCCAGCAGCAGTGCAAAGACAAACGTTAACAGCTTTTTCATGAATATCCTCCTTTTCAGAATTTGTATGGGTTACTCCCCGCCTCAAAGAGAGGAGAAGTTTATGGACCACCAGATCATAGAGCATCGGCAACCTGCCGCTTCAGATCGAAATTCCATTTCCATATCTCGTATATCACCGGGTAGACCATCAGTTCCATGAGGAAGGAGGTGAATATCCCCCCGACCATGGGGGCGGCTATATGCTTCATCACGTCCGAGCCGGTGCCGGTGGCCCACATGATGGGGACAAGACCCAGAAACATGGTGGCTACGGTCATGAACTTCGGCCTGATCCTCCTGGCCGCCCCCTCCAGGATCGCATGGTGCAGCTCCTGGCGGGTGCCGAGCCTCCCCTCCCTCTTCGCCTGGGCATAGGCGAGGTCCAGGTAAAGGAGCATGAAGACGCCGGTCTCCGCATCCACGCCGAGGAGGGCGATCAGGCCGACCCAGACGCCGATGCTCATGTTGTAACCGAGGAGGTAGAGGAACCAGATCGCGCCGACCGCGGAGAAGGGGACCGCCAGCAATACGATCAGGGTCTTCACGGCCGACCGGGTGTTGAGATAGAGGAGGAGAAGGATGCAGAAGAGGGTCAGGGGGATGATCACCGTCAATCTCTCTTTCACCCGCTCCATGGCCTCGTACTGGCCGCTCCATAAAACCGCGTAGCCCGGGGGAAGTTCGACCTTTTCCCTCAGGAGCCGGCCGGCCTCTTCAATGTAGCTGCTCGGGTCGCGGCCGGCGATGTCCACATAGACATAGCCTGTGAGGAGTCCGTCCTCGTCGCGGATCATGGACGGTCCGCTGACGATGCTTATCTCCGCCAGCTGGTTAAGGGGGACCTGCGTTTTTCCGTCGGTGACGGGGACGAGCACGCGGCCGAGGGCGCCCAGGTCGCTCCTGAAGTCGCGCATGTAACGGACGTTCACCGGGTAGCGCTCCCTCCCCTGAATCGTTGTAGTAACGTTCTCGCCGCCGATGGCGCTCAACACCACCTGCTGCGCCTCGTCAACGCTCAGGCCGTAGCGGCCCAGCTCTTCGCGATTCCATGCGATGTCAAGGAAATAGCCCCCGCCGGTGCGCTCGGCAAAGACGCTACGGGTCCCTCTGACCGGGCGCAGTGCCGATTCTACCCGGATGCCGATGTCTTCGATTGTCACCAGATCGGCGCCGGAGATCTTCAGCCCGACGGGTGTGCGTATGCCGGTGGTCAGCATGTCGATCCGCCCCTTCACCGGCATGGTCCAGGCGTTGGAGAGCCCGGGGAGTTTCAGCGCCTCATTCATCCTGGCTACAAGCTCTTCACGGGATATGGTATCGGGGGTTATGCGGCGCAGGAGCCCCTTCGCCCACTCCGGCGCCCATGACGAGTACCATGTCTGCTTCTTCCCCCATTCGGACCTGGGCTTCAGGGTGATCACCGTCTCCAGCATCGACAACGGCGCCGGGTCGGTGGATGTCTCGGCTCTTCCCGCTTTGCCGAACACACGCTCCACCTCGGGGAAGCTTTTGATTATGCGGTCGGTAACCTGGAGGAGCTTCTGCGCCTCCGTTATGGAGATGCCCGGCATGGTGGTCGGCATGTAGAAGAGGGAACCCTCGTCAAGGGTTGGCATGAATTCCGAGCCGAGCTGCTTGTACACTGGTACTGTCAGAACAACCAGCGCAATGGCCGTACCCATGACCAGCCACTTTTTGTGCAGCGCCCATGCTACGGCAGGTTCATAGAGGCGGATAAGCCGGCGGCTGACCGGATGTGTCTTTTCTGAGTGGATGGTTCCCACCAGCACTGCGTTCGCGGTGCGGCACAACCAGCGGGGGCGGAACTGGAAATTTCTCACATGGGTGAACAAAAGCCTTAAGGCGGGATCGAGGGTGATTGTCAGTATGGCGGCGACCACCATTGAGAGGGTCTTGGTGTAGGCGAGCGGCCTGAACATGCGCCCTTCCTGCGCTTCGAGGGTAAGCACGGGGAGAAAAGAGACCGCAATCACCAGCAGTGCGAAGAAGCTTGGCCCGGCCACTTCTTTTACGGCAGCGATGACAACGTCCCTGTAGTGGCCATGCCGCCCGCTCTGGTCCCATAGCTCAAGCTTCTTGTGGGTCTGCTCCACCACAACGATGGACGCGTCGACCAGCGCCCCGATGGCTATGGCGATCCCTCCGAGGGACATGATATTGGCGTTGATACCCAGCATCTTGAGTGGTATGAAGGAGATGAGGACAGCGAGCGGGATGGTGATTATGGGGATCATGGCGCTGGGGAAGTGCCAGAGGAAGAGGATTATTACCAGCGAGACCGTGCAGACAACCTCGATAATAGTGGATTTCAGGTTGTCTATGGAGCTCTCGATCAGTTGGGAACGGTCATAAACGGGTACGATCTTCACCCCGACAGGGAGCCCCGGCTCGATCTCTCTGATCTTTGCCTTGACTCCCCTGATGACAGCCAGGGCATTCTGGCCCTGGCGCATGACCACTATGCCTGAAACCGCCTCCCCGGTGCCGTCCAGGTCCGAGACCCCCCTGCGCAGGTCCGGGCCCAGCACGACCTTCCCCACGTCCCTGATACGTATCGGGGTGCCGTCTCCGCTCGATGCCAGGACGATCTCCTCGAAATCCCTGATGGAGCGGGCGTAGCCGTGTCCGCGCACCATGTACTCAGTGCCGGCGAATTCGATCAGACGGCCGCCCGTATCGCTGTTCCCGCCGCGAACCGCTTCAACCACGCGGTTTATGCCGATTCCGTAAGCCTGCAGACGGTTAGGGTCGAGGTTTACCTGGTACTGCTGGCCGAAACCGCCAAGGGGCGCCACTTCGGCGACACCGGGGACGGACTTCAGATAATAGCGCAGATACCAGTCCTGGTAGGAGCGCATTTCCGCAAGGCTGTGCCTGCCGCTGGTGTCCACCAGGGCGTACTGGTAAATCCAGCCGACACCGGTTGCGTCGGGACCCAGTTCAGTCCTCACCCCCTGGGGAAGACGCTGCAGCACCCCGGACAGATATTCCTGGGTGCGGGACCTGGCCCAATAGATGTCCGTTCCTTCCTCGAAAATCACGTAGATAAAGGAATATCCGAAATCGGTGAAGCCTCGCACGGTCTTGACCCGCGGCGCGCCGAGCATGGCGGTGACTATCGGATATGTCACCTGGTCCTCGATGATGTCCGGACTGCGGTCCCAGCGGGAGTAGATGATCACCTGGGTGTCTGAAAGGTCAGGTATGGCGTCGAGGGACAGTCTGTGCATCGACCACCAGCCGGCAATCGCTGCAAAGGCTACGAGCACCAGAACGATGACCCTGTTATTGGCGGAAAAGTCGATTATCCGGTTAATCATTGGGTTTCATACCGTCCATGGGAAGGGAGTCCTCCATCTTTTTTTCACTCTCCATCTTTATCCCGACATTGCTGCTTTCCCCAGGCACCGCATCCGGCATCTTTTTCTCTTCTTCCATCCTGTCGGCGGGCATCTCCTTGGCCGCGGGGTTGTTGCCGGGCATCTTCATCTTATCATGCTGCCCATGCTTATTGGAGGCGGGCATCTCACCCTGCATCTTCATGTCACCATGTCTATGGCCGGGCATCTGCTTTTTCTTGTCGGACTGCTTATGATCGGGCATCTTCGTATGGTCGTGCATTTTTTCTGGAGTCTTGCCCGCGGCCGCCGGCATGCCGGCCCCTGCTTCTCCCTTGTAGCTCTGTGGAGATTTGTCGAACTGCTCCTTGCACTCCCTGGAGCAGAAGAAGTAGGTCTTACCCCGGTAGACAGTTGTAAGACCGGTCTCTTTGGCCTTTTCTTCACTTGTCAACATGCCGCAGGACGGATCCAAGCTCATGGGCCCGATTGCCTCGGTGGAGGAAGCCTTGAAGCGGCTCTCGGAATCCATAAGGAAATTTCCGGAGACCACTATCCGTTCACCCGTCATAAGCCCCTTCAGGATCTCCACCCGGTCATTGAAATACCTCCCGGTTGCCACTTCACGCGGCTCGAAATAACCGTTTCCCCGGTCGACATATACGGTTTTTTTCAGTCCCGAATCGAGCACGGCGTCCACCGGAACGGTCAATGCCGGAGGCATGGTAACCGGAAATTCCACATCGACGAACATGTCCGGACGCAGGGCATAACCCGGATTGTCTGCTATCAGACGGACCTTGAGCGTGCGTGTCGTTGGGTCGAACAAGGGTAGGACGCTGCTCACCGTTGCGTAGAAGGTTTGCCCCTGGTAGCGGACCGGCACCTTTGCTCCCGGTCGGAAATATTTTGCCTCGTTCCCGTAGGTGTCGAGAACAATCCAGACCTTTCTCAGGTCGGCGATGCGGTAGAATTCGGCCCCCTTGTCAAACCTCAGTCCCGGTGAGATATTCCGTGTCAGCACGAAACCGGTGACCGGGGATTCGATCTGGATGCTCTCTGCAAATTCGCGGGTACGGCCAAGATCCTTGATCTGGTTTTCCCCCATTCCCAGGTTACGCAGGTTGTCTTCATATTGCTTTACACTCTGTCCGATCAGGTTTGGCTGTGCGCCTGTGATCTTCACATTGGTGCGAAGGTTCAGTGAATTCAAGGCATATATATAAGACTGCTCGGCGGCCAGGAATTCCGGAGCGTAGAAGGTGGCAAGGGGTTCACCCATTTTGACCAGGCTCCCCGTGGAATATGGGAATACATGGCGTATCCATCCTGCGACCGACGAGTTTATCTGGTATACTCGGGTCTCGTCCGCAGCGACCTTTCCCAGCAGGCGAATGGTATGGAGCGAAGAGCCCTTTTCCACCTGCTCAAACTTGACCCCGATGAGCTGTTGTTTATCGGGAGTGATCTTCACCGTTCCGGGGAGAGTGACAGGGCACTCCCCGGCTGATCCCCCATCGGCGTAAACCGGTTCCAGGGCCATGCCGCAGGGTGCGATTCCGGGTTTGTCATACCTGTGCCCGGGATTCATGGGATCCACATAATAGAGGATCTTGCTGCCCCCGCCACCCCCGGAGCCCGGTGACGGCCCCTTGCTGTACCAGTAACCTGCAAGGAAAGTTAGCGCAAGTGTTGCGACAAAAGCAGTTCCGATGATGATCTTTTTCATTGTCCGGCCTGTTCTCCTGGTGTTTCAGCAATTATGAGGAAGAAGTAAAAGTTAATATAAAAATTGAAATCCGGTGTTGAAATGATACGGAGATAACTTATTCCGCATTTGTGAGATTCAATAACCGGAAAGTAACATAATCGTAATTATATTGTTGTCAACGCTGCATGACAAAAAGTTCATGTTGTTAACCAAGTAATTTCACTGGCCAGGGACCAGTCTGATCAGTGTTGATGGGGGTATATCACAATATTCATATCTTATAGTTTAGAGATATCAATTAGCTTGTCAAATGATTGGGCATATTTTCTCTCAACCGGTTTCATCCGGCAACAAAAAAACTCTCGATTTGGGTACTGAAAACCTTAACCAAAAGAACTGTATTTCTGCTTTACCAGGATTTTCTGCAGGGATAGCGGACAAAAAAAGGAGCCATAGGCCCCTTCCGTTTTTTCCGCAAAGAGTGGCGAGGGGGATCCCCTCGCACGCTTGAGCGACCGATACGGTTGCTCCTACATCAAACTCTTCCTTATTCTTTCCACCGCCTCTATTACATTTTCGCGGTTGCCGAAGGCGGAGAGGCGGAAGAAACCTTCACCGGAGGGACCGAAACCGCTGCCGGGAGTGCCGACCACGTGACACTCGTTCAGGAGCTTATCGAAAAAGTCCCAGGAGGTGAGGCCACCCGGAGTCTTGAGCCAGATGTAGGGGGCATTGACCCCGCCATAGACGGTGAGGCCTGCGGATGCAAGACCGTCACGTATGATCCGGGCGTTCTCCATGTAAAAGTCGATGATCTCCCTGGTCTGTTTCCATCCCTCCTCGCTGTAGACAGCCGCAGCGGCCTTCTGTACCGGATAGGAGACACCGTTGAACTTTGTGGCCTGACGGCGGTTCCATAACCTGTTTAAATGGACCGACTCGCCGCTGATCGTCTGGGCGACCAGTTCTTCGGGAACGACCGTGAGTGCACAGCGTACTCCGGTAAAACCGGCGGTCTTGGAGAAAGAGCGGAATTCGATAGCGCATCTCTTTGCCCCTTCGATTTCATAGATGGAGTGCGGGATGGCTGGATCGGTGATGAAGGCTTCATAGGCGGCGTCGAAGAATATGATGGCATCGGCCCTCAGTGCGTAGTCTACCCACCCGGTGAGTTGCTCTCTTGTTGCCACCGCGCCGGTCGGATTGTTGGGGAAACAGAGATAGATGATGTCCACCTTCCGTCGCGGAAAGTTGGGGGTGAAACCGTTCGCCTCGTTGCAGGGCATGTAGACAAGCCCCTGGTAATAACCTTTTTCATCGGCATCGCCGGTGCGGCCGATCATGACATTGGTGTCGTTGTAGACGGGGTAGACCGGGTCGCCGATCGCCACGATATTCCCCAGGGCAAAGATGTCGAGGATATTCGCGGTGTCGCACTTGGACCCGTCGGAGATAAAAACCTCGGATGATTTGAGCTGCACACCGAGTGGGTTGTATGATTTCTCTATAATGGTGTCGATGAGAAACTCATAACCCTGTTCAGGGCCGTATCCCATGAAGGTCTCTTCGCAGGCCAGCTCATCCACCGCTTCGTGGAACGCCTTGATTATGGCAGGGGAGAGGGGCCGGGTAACGTCGCCGATGCCGAGCCGTATCACCCCGGCCTGGGGGTTTGCCTCTATAAAGGCCCGCACCCGACGGCCGATCTCGGGAAAGAGATAACCCGCTTTCAGTTTCAGATAGTGTTCGTTGACAAGCGCCACTGATACCCCCCTGAATATTATGCTTCAAAAATTAATTTGTATTTTATCTAGCGTAGCCCCAGCACGTCCTGCATGTCGTATATCCCCGGCTTCCGGTCCACTACCCACCTGGCGGCGCGAACCGAGCCGCGGGAGAACATGTCGCGGGTATGGGCGCGATGGGTCAGCTCGATACGCTCCCCCATACCTATGAAATAGACGGTGTGGTCGCCTACTATGTCGCCCCCGCGGATTGTTTGCATGCCGATCTCTTCCTTTGTCCGCTCGCCGGTGATCCCCTCGCGGTGGCAGTTGGCCACCTGCCGGTAATCGCGGCCAAGCGCCCCTGCCACCACTTCCCCCATGCGGACGGCAGTACCGGAAGGTGCGTCCTTCTTCAGTCGGTGATGGGCCTCGACGATCTCCACGTCAAAGTCGTCGCCCAGTATCTTTGCGATATCGGCGAGGACCTTGAAACAGACATTCACCCCCACGGACATGTTGGGGGCAAGGACAACAGGTATATCTTTAGCCAACTCGTTGGCCAGCTCACGCTCTTCAGCGGAGAAACCTGTGGAGCCAATGACTATGGATTTCCGGAAGAGACCGCACACCTCAAGGTTCTTGAGGGATACCTTGGGGGTCGTGAAGTCGATCAGGACGTCGCACCCCTTGACCGCCTCATTCAGGTTGTCGGTTATTTTCACGTCGAGCATCCCGCAACCGGAAATTATTCCTGCGTCCTGACCGAGCATGGGGTGGCCCGGCCGCTCAAGGGCAGCAGAGAGTTCCACCCCTTCCGCTTCGTGAACGGCGACGATGATCCTTCCTCCCATGCGTCCGGCTGCCCCGCAAACAGCTATTTTAATCATGAAATAACCTCACTGTTTTATATTAACCCGTATTCCTTCATGATGCCGGCGAGTTTAGCCCGGTTTGTCTCCGACAGCGGCGCGAGCGGCAGCCTGACCTCGTCCGTGGCCTTACCCATGAGCGCAACGGCGGTCTTGACCGGCACCGGATTTGTCTCGATGAACATGGCGTTGGATATTTTGAGGAGCCTCAGGTGCAACTGTCGCGCCTCTTCCATCTTCCCGTCCCTGAAAGCATCGACAAGTGACGACACCTCTTTCGGCATGATGTTCGCCAACACGGAGATGACTCCTTTGGCGCCGCATGCCATCATCGGGAAGGTGATGAAGTCGTCCCCTGAAAGCACGTCCAGCTTGTCGCCGCACAGGGCAAGCACTTCGGATGCCTGCTGGAGGGAGCCGGTCGCTTCCTTGATGGCGACGATGTTGGAGATATCGGCAAGTCTCGCCACCGTCTCGGGGAGGAGGTTGACGCCGGTCCGTCCGGGCACGTTATATAGAATCTGGGGGAGGGCAACCGCTTCGGCGACCGCCTTGTAATGGCGGTAGAGCCCCTCCTGACTTGGCTTATTATAATATGGGGTGACAAGGAGTGCTCCATCGGCGCCGATTTTCCTGGCGTGCGCGGTCATCTCTATTGCCTCCTTGGTGGAGTTGGAGCCGGTGCCGGCGATTACAGGGACCCTTTTGTTCGTCTGTTGCACCACGATCTCGATCACCCGGTCATGCTCGTCGTAATCGAGGGTCGATGCCTCGCCGGTGGTGCCGCACGGCACAATGCCGTCGGTACCGTTCATGATCTGAAACTCAACGAGTTCGCGGAGCTTCTCTTCATCAATGGCGTCATTCCTGAACGGTGTTACGATGGCGACGATACTTCCCGTGAACATTGCCTAATTCCTCCCTATGGGGCGGCGGCCAGCCAGCCGCCGGCCGTCATCCGTTGATTACCCTGTGGCCCATGCCATGAGCCTTGAAGGAGTGATCTATAAAAACGAAGGAATACGTTCTCCCTTGATCAGGTCGTCCCATGTCTCCCTCTTACGGATCACCTCGAACTTCCCTCCATCCACCATCACCTCTGCTACCCGTGGCCGGCTGTTGTAATTGCTGCTCATTGTAAAGCCGTAGGCGCCCGCAGACATGAAGGCGACGAGATCCCCCTGCCTGAAATTGGGGATCTCCCGGTCCTTTGCGAGAAAGTCTCCCGACTCGCAGATCGGACCGACAATATCGGCGATGATGCTGCCGTTCTGCTCTCTGGTCACCGCCTGCACCCCGTGGTAGGAGCCGTATAGGGAAGGGCGGGCCAGGTCGTTCATCGCCGCATCGACGATGACGAAGTTTTTCTCTTCCCCTTCCTTGGTATAGAGGCATTTTGCCGCAAGGATTCCGGCGTTTCCCACCAGGTTCCGCCCCGGTTCGAAGAGGAGATGGAGACCGAGGTCCTTCGTCTCTTCAACAACCGCTTTTCCGTATTCCATGGGAAGAGGGGGCTCTTCCTCGCCGTAGCGGATGCCGAGTCCACCCCCGATGTCGAAAAATTTTAACTCTATCCCCATCTCCTGAATCCCGGATATGAGGCGCTTCAACTTGCCTATGGCGTCCACAAAGGGAGAAATCTTGGTGAGCTGGCTGCCGATGTGGCAGTCAACTCCCAGTATCCGGAGGTTTTCCATCTCCTTTGCACGGCTGTACTGGGCAAGGGAGCGTTCGATGTTGATGCCGAACTTTGCCTGCTTCAGCCCTGTGGAGATGTAGGGGTGTGTCTCCGGATCCACATCGGGATTTACGCGGATGGCGATGGCGGCCTTCTTTCCGAGTCTCCCTGCTATTCCGTTGATCCGGTCCAGCTCCTGCTCGGATTCCACATTGAACATGAGGATGTCAGAATTGAGGGCATATTCGATCTCCTCGTCCTTTTTCCCCACGCCGGAATAAACCACTTTCCGCGGCTCGACCCCCGCCTTGAGCGCCCTGAACAGCTCGCCGCCGGAGACGATGTCCACTCCCCCTCCCAGGTTGATGAAGGTCTTGAGGACCGCCAGGTTTGAGTTGGCCTTTACAGAAAAGCAGATGGTATGGGGAAGCTCGGTAAAAGCCTCGTCCATTACCTTGAAATGGCGCTCCAGGGTCGCCCTTGAATAGATGTAGACCGGACTCCCCACTTTTGCAACTATCTCCCTTATTGACACATCTTCGGCGTGGAGTTCGTTACCCTTGTAGTGGAAATGGTGCATGCAATAGTTCTCCTTGGGCTTTATGCCCTATGTTTAACGAGGAGCCGCGTTTGCGGCGTGATCGCTGAATTTATGAAAATCTAGTCAGGTTCCGCCAAAGTCCCCCGCGCTTCATTGGAGGGAACGCTCTCAAGGGTTGCCCCGTTGCTCTCGACCACATTGCGCACGGTATAGATGTAAGTAACCCCCCGTTCCAGACGAAGGTCTTCATAGTCAGTGCCCGACAGGGGAACGTCGTTCAGCGGGAGAATTCCGGGGAGGCCATCCGCCCGCCAACGGTAAATGTTGTAGCCTGCGGTCTTGCCGTGTGCGGGTAAAGCAGACTCCTCCCAGTGGAGAAGAACACTTGTCGGTGTTGAAACAGCCTTGAGCCTGGGTGCAGGCAGCGGCACAATCTTGGTCAAGCGGGTCTTGTTGGAATCGAGGCTGGGGGCGCCGTCTTTCATGTAGGAGACCACCTTATACTGATAGGTTTTGCCGGCAACCACTTCCGCGTCGCTGATAAACAGTTGCTCCCCTGAGCGGCGCGCATTCCGCAGATATGTCTGGTCAACATCATCCATGACTTGATAGGCATTGAGGCATGCCTCGCAGTCTTCTTCGGGAGGCAATACCTCCCGTTTGAACAGGCGGAAAAAGGCCAGGTTCTTGATCGACCTTCCGCCTTCATCCCGCTCCGGGATGGACCAGGAAACCTGGAAACTCTCACCTTTCTGGGTGACCCTCAGGTCATTTACAGGCGCGGAAAGAAGCGCCTCAGGCGGGACAAGCGCCCCTTTCCTGCCGCAGCCGGTGATGAGGAGGATAATAATTATAATTGGGAAAAGATTTCTCATATGGAGTTCAATGGATCTAATTCGTACTATCATCTACCAGCCTTTATTCGCCCAATCTCTTCCTGAACCTTTTCCTGCGCCGTACCGCCTGTGGCTTTTCTGGCGTTTACAGACGCCTCCAGGGTGATGGCTGCCCCTATGTCCCCTTCTATCCTGTCGGAAAAGGCCTTCCATTCGGCCAGGTCCAGTGCCGGAAGGTCTTTCCCGGTTTCGATGCAGTATTGCACAGCCTTGCCGACTACCTCATGGGCATCCCGAAAGGGGAGCCCCTTGCGCACCAGATAATCGGCCACATCGGTGGCAGTGGAGAAGCCGGCACCGGCTGCAGCGCGCATCCGCTCAACATTGAGGCGAATCCCGCCGATCATATCCGCGAAGATCTTCAGGCTTCCCTTGACTGTGTCGATGGTGTCGAAGAGGGGTTCCTTGTCCTCCTGCATATCCTTGTTATAAGCGAGGGGGAGCGCTTTCATCACCGTAAGGAGGGCCACAAGATTGCCGTAAACCCTGCCGGTCTTCCCCCGGACCAGTTCCGGTACATCAGGATTCTTCTTCTGCGGCATTATGGAGGAACCGGTGCAGAAGGCATCGGAAAGCTCGATGAAGCGGAACTCGCTGGTCGACCAGATGATCAGCTCCTCGGAGAAACGCGACAGGTGCATCATGAGGATCGAAGCTGCGGAGAGAAACTCCAGTGCAAAATCCCGGTCCGATACCGAATCGAGCGAGTTCCTGGTGACTTCCGGAAATTCGAGAAGTTCCGCCACGTATTCCCTGTCGATGGGGAAAGTGGTGCCGGCAAGGGCGCCCGCTCCCAGAGGGAGAGCATTGAGGCGCTTCAGACAATCCTCCATGCGTCCTTTGTCCCGCCCGAACATCTCCAGATAGGCGAGCATGTAATGGGAGAAGAGAACCGGCTGGGCCGTCTGGAGGTGGGTATAGCCGGGCATGATCACGCCCAGGTGCTTTTCCGCCTGGCGCAGCAGGCTGTCTGTGAGGCGGTCCAGATAGCTTCTGATTTCGTTGATCTCATCACGCATATAGAGACGGATGTCGAGGGCAACCTGGTCGTTTCGTGAGCGACCGGTATGTAGGCGCTTACCTGCCTCACCGATCTTCTCAGTCAGTCGAGCCTCGATATTCATATGAATGTCTTCGAGGGAGACGGAAAAGTCGAATGTGCCAGCCTCGATCTGTTTGAGTATATCCTGAAGGCCGCCTATGATTGCCTCCGTATCCTCCGCCGGAATTATCCCCTGCTTCCCGAGCATCCGGGCATGGGCAATGGAACCCCGGATATCCTGGCGGTAGAGCCGCTTGTCGAAATCTATGGAGGCGGTGAATTCCTCCACGAATTCATCCGTCGGCTGGGAGAAGCGCCCCCCCCACAACTTATCTTTTGCCATGCACTTCTCCGTCTACTTCCTGTTCGCCGTCAACAACGATCTGATGCGCAGACGCAGGGAGTTGAGTTTTATGAACCCTTCCGCATCCTTCTGGTTGTATACCTGGTCCTTCTCAAAGGTGGCGAACTCCGGATTGAAGAGAGAGTCGGTGTCCGATTTTCTTCCAACCGCGCGGCAATGACCCTTGTACAGCTTAATCCTGGCCATGCCGTTGACCGTTTTCTGTGACTCGTCGATGAGTGCCTGGAGCATTTCCCGCTCGGGCGAGAACCAGTAGCCGGCGTAGACCATACGGGCGTATTCGGGAATGAGGGAATCACGTATGCGCATTACCTCGCGGTCCATAGTGATCTGCTCTACAGCCCTGTGCGCCTCGAGGAGGATGGTGCCGCCGGGGGTCTCGTAGACGCCGCGCGACTTCATCCCCACCGAGCGGTTCTCCAGGAGGTCCACCCTGCCTATTCCGTGTTCGCCGCCGATGAAGTTCAGGTGTGCAAGGAGATGAGCCGGTGTCATCTTCTCGCCGTCAACCGCCACCGCATTGCCACTTTTGAACTCGATCTCCACGTACTGGGGCTTGTTTGGGGCCTTTTCCGGAGGGCGGGTGAGGACGTACATGTTCTCAGGTGGCTCTGCCCAGGGGTCCTCGAGGATTCCCCCCTCGAAGGAGATGTGAAGGAGGTTACGGTCAGATGACCAGGGGCGCTTCTTGGTGACCGGTATCGGTATGTTGTTCTTTTTGGCGTAGGCGATGAGCGCCTTGCGGCTGTTCAGCTTCCAATCCCGCCAGGGGGCGATGACCGTTATTGCCGGATCGAAGTGATAGTAGGCCATCTCGAAACGAACCTGGTCGTTCCCCTTGCCGGTGGCGCCATGGGAGACCGCGTCGGCCCCCTCGATCCGTGCGATCTCCATCTGCCGCTTGCCGATGAGAGGGCGGGCAATGGAGGTGCCGAGCAGGTAATGCCCCTCGTAAATGGCGTTGGCGCGGAACATGGGAAATACGAAGTCATTGACGAACTCTTCTTTCAGATCGTCGATATAGACCTTGTCAGCTCCGGTTGCAAACGCCTTGTCGCGTACCGGGTGGAGTTCGTCACCCTGCCCCAGGTCCGCGGAAAAGGTGATCACCTCGCAGCCGTACTCGTTCTTCAGCCATTTGAGGATGATGGATGTATCAAGTCCGCCCGAATAGGCGAGGACGATCTTTTTCACGTCTTTATTGGCCATATGTTTCTCCTTGAATTTAGTACTGTTCAACTGCTATGCCCCGCCCATGAGCCTCGCCATGATCGCCTTCTGCACGTGGAGACGGTTCTCCGCCTCGTCCCAGACCACGGAGCGGGGACCCTCGATGACTGACTCCGAGATCTCCTCGCCGCGGTGGGCGGGGAGGCAGTGCATGACTATGCAGTCGGGTTTTGCGAGGGGGACCAGGGAGTCGTCCAGGCAGTAACCGGCAAAGGCCTGAAGCCGCTTCTGCTGTTCCGCTTCCTGCCCCATGCTCGCCCAGACGTCGGTATTGAGGACATCGGCATCCTTGACAGCAGCCTTCGGGTCGTCTGTCAGGGTGATTCTGGAAGTGGCTCGTGACTTAGCCCATTCGAGTACCTTTGCGTTCGGCTGGTAACCCTTCGGGCAGGCCAGGGTGAGGTCGAAGCCGAAGATGGCGGCCGCCTCAACCCAGGTGTTGGCCATGTTGTTGCCGTCGCCAACCCAGGCGAACCTGAGCCCCTCGTAGCTCCCCTTGTGCTCTATGACCGTCATGATGTCGGCCATCACCTGGCAGGGGTGGCAGAGGTCGGTGAGGCCGTTGATGACCGGAACAGAAGAATGCTTAGCGAACTCCTCGACGGCCTCCTGGCCGTAGGTGCGTATCATTACGCCGTCGCAGTAGCGGGCGATGGTCCGGGCGGTGTCCTTGATCGGCTCCCCACGCCCCATCTGGGAAGTGCCCGAGGAGATAAAGAGCGGCTGTCCACCGAGCTGGGCGACACCAACCTCGAAAGAGACCCGGGTCCGGGTGGATGACTTCTCGAAGATCAGCGCCACGCTCTTCCCCTCCAGGTGGCGGTGGGGAATACCCTTTTTCTGTTTTTCCTTCAGCTCTTTTGTCAGGGCAAAGAGACCGTCCAGTTCCGACTTGCTGAAGTGGCTGAGAGCCAGAAAATCCTTATGCATGGTTACCCTCCCAAATTATTGGATTCAGACATATTGTCGCGCAATTTGCATTGTCGGTGATTCTTGATGTTAGCTTCCCTTCAGATCAGATTTCCGCCAGTATTCCATCCAGGATCTGCAACATCTCGTCGATCTCGGCTACAGTCACTACCAGCGGAGGTACGAATCGGAGCACGTTTTCCTGGGCGACATTCAAGAGAAGCCCCTCTGCCAGCGCCTTTTTTACGATCTCTCCTGCCGGCATTGACAGTTGCATCCCGATCATCAAGCCGATGCCGCGCACCTCGGTAATTATGGGGAATTTATCCTTGAGGCATTCCAGTTTGCCGACGAGGTATTTCCCCATTTCCATGGTGTTTTCAAGGATGCCTTCTTCCAGAATGGCACGCACGGCTGCCACCCCCGCTGCCGTCACCAGTGGATTGCCGCCGAAGGTGGAGCCGTGGGTCCCGGGACCGAACGATTCGGCAATCTCTTCCTTTGCCAGCATCGTCCCTATGGGGGCGCCGCCTGCAAGCGCCTTGGCAAGCGTCATGATGTCCGGGGTGATGCCGAAATGCTCGTGGGCGAAGAGTCTGCCGGTCCTTCCCATGCCCACCTGCACCTCGTCGAAAATAAGGAGTATATGGCGCTCATCGCAGATCCTGCGCACTTCCAGGAAATACTCAGGCGAGGGGATCACGACCCCGCCCTCACCCTGGATCGGCTCAAGCATAACGGCACAGGTGTTGGAAGTGATCGCCCGGCCCAGCATCTCTGCGTCATTGAACGGCACATGGCGAAAACCATGAAGCAGCGGGTCGAAGAACTTCTGCACTTTCTCCTGGCCGGTGGCGGAAACCGTGGCCATGGTCCGGCCATGGAATGAGGAAATAGCGGTAATTATTTCGTATCTGTCCGGACCGAACTTTTCCCGGCTGTATTTGCGGGCGAGCTTGATGGCCGCCTCGTTTGCCTCGGCACCCGAGTTGCAGAAAAAGGCTCGATCTGCAAAGGAGTGGGTGCAGAGCAGTTCGGCAAGCTCGATCTGGCTCGGGATATGGTAGTAGTTCGAGCAGTGGATCAGTTCGGCCGCCTGTTTCCGCAGGGCCTCCACCACCCTGGGATGGCAGTGGCCGAGGTTGTTTACCGCAACGCCCGCCAGGAAATCGAGGTAGCGTTTGCCGTCGGCGTCCCACAGGGTACATCCTTCTCCCCGCACCGGCACCACCGGGTAGCGGCCATAGGTCTTCATTATGTATTTGTCGGCCTTTTCCATCCATTGCTGCGAGTTCATCAATTACCTCTTGCCCTTATTTCGGTGCCTATCCCCACATCCGTAAATATCTCCAGGAGTATCGCATGCTCTACCCTCCCATCGATGATATGCGCCTTTTTCACCCCGTCCTGAAGTGCATCCACGCAGCAGGTGACCTTGGGGATCATTCCGCCTGTGATGGCGCCGTTGTCTATGAGCGCGGGGACTTCTGTCATTTTGATGCTCGAGAGGAGGTTCCCATCCCGGTCCTTGACACCGGCTACGTCGGTGAGAAGGATCAGCTTTTCCGCACCGAGTGCCGCCGCCACCCTTCCCGCCACCAGGTCGGCGTTGATGTTGTAGCTCTCACCGGCGCTCCCGCCCCCGATCGGCGCTATGACCGGTATGAACCCCCCCTCTTGCAGGGTATTCAGGATGGCCGTGTCGACTTTTACCACGTCGCCCACAAAACCGATATCAATCTCCTCGATGGAGCCGTCCTCACGCTTCACCTCCTGGAGCATCTTTCTGCACAAAAGCAGGCTTCCGTCCTTGCCGGAGAGACCGACCGCCTTCCCGCCATGCTGGTTGATATAGCCGACAACCTCTTTGTTCACCTGGCCGGTCAGCACCATCTCCACGACTGACATGGTTGCGGCGTCGGTAACCCGCATCCCCTTCACGAATTCGGAGACGATCCCGTAGCGCTTCAGGGTTTCGTTGATCTGTGGTCCGCCGCCATGGACAATCACCGGATTGATGCCGATGTACTTGAGCAGGATGACATCGAGGGCGAACGATTTCTTCAGTGACTCGTCGGCCATGGCGTGGCCACCGTATTTAATAACCACGGTCTTGCCGCTGAAACGCCGGATATAGGGAAGCGCCTCCAATAGGGTCGTGGCTTTTTCGATCAATTTCTGCATATTGTAAATTACTCCGTTCTGCGGGAAGAGCCGGCAAGGTGACAAAAGTTTCTTAATCGCATTAAAAAATTAAATATAGCAGATAAGAATAAATAATCAACTTTAAAGAGGGGTTACAAGCACTTTTCAGGCGAATTTACGGGCAATCGGGAAAACACGTTATGTCAGTGAAGCGGGGACACATTTTTGATGGATTCGGCAGATGCCAGGGATTGATCCCTCTGTGTCTGGCTGAATATTTAGTTTATTGGAGGGTGTCGGAAAAATTTACAGATATATCTGCGCGTTTAATCTTTTCAATTCGTATATTGGAGGTAAATTCAGAAACATGGTTAAATTTACTGTCGGGATTCTTAACATTTTGGGGGATATGGTTCCTTTCTCAACATTGCCGCAACTGATTACTTGCTATAATTCAATATGTTACATGAAACAACATACTTTGGCACTATTCTTGAATAACTTATTATTTAATACTTTTAGATGCATTTTGTTCATACCAAAGTATACCAATGGCAATTAGACCACAAGGAGAGGTTTTATGAAAACATGCAAACTGACATTCACTGCTAAGATTGAGGCTTTCGCCCTAGTTATTGCTACGGCTGCAGCAATTATGTTATTCGCCGGGAGCGCATATGCGACCACGATCACCCTCCAAGAGGTTGGCGTTAATAACGCCGCAGTCGTAAATGCAACTTTTGGTGCGCAGACCCACCCCCAGATCCAGGGCACTTACAGTGTACTGGCGGGATACTACCAGCTCCAGATCAATGGTGCCAGTCCGGTAAACGGCTTCTGTGTCGATCCGGCCTGGGCGCCGTCAAATTCCGCGCCAGAATACGATCTCAGAACCATTACCTCTGGTTCAGTTTATGCGAGGGCTGCATACCTGTTCTCTCTGGCCGAGACAGGAAATTATGCCCCCGCCGCTGTCCAGGTAGCGATCTGGGAGACCGTAATGGGGAACGACTTCACTTTGAATGACCACAATGAGTTGTTAAGTAGTATTCCAGCTATTCCCGAGAACTTTCTTACCCTTTTCGACCTGAACCAATATTCGCTTGCAGTTAATACCGGGATTCCTGGTAATACCGGATCCGGTTATGGTGTAGGCTATCAGGATTACATCGCGCATTCGCCGGCGCCGGTTCCGGAACCGGCCACCATGCTGCTTCTCGGCTCCGGATTTGTGGGCCTTGCCGCATTCAGAAAGAGGTGCAGAAGATAGTGCCCATTGTGGGTTTAGCTTTTTCAGAGGCAGGATCAGAAATGATCCTGCCTTTTTTATCTGCGCCAGTCATAGCATTACGATCAAACGCCGTATAAGATGTGACGATTCTTTTATTGCTTAGAGTCGCAAATTTATGAGGGGGGAGTGTTGGTCAGGAGAGATCAACTTTCCTGCAAAGGCAGAGTTATGGTAACCTTAGTCCCCCTGCCCGGTTCGCTGTCAACGGTTATGCTGCCGTTGTGCAGTCTGATGAATTCTTTCGCATAATAGAGACCCAGTCCGAAACCCCTTATCTGACCGGTCAGGGAAGAATCGACCTGATAGAACTTTTCAAAGATCTTCGGCAGTTCTTCCCTGGAGATGCCGATGCCGCTGTCCTCGACGATGATCTTGCATCCGCCGCCGGATTTTTTGATTGAAACAAGGACGGTCCCTTCTTGACCGGAGAATTTATAGGCGTTGTCTATAACCTGTCTGAGGGCAAAGGTAATTTTCTCACGGTCGATGAGCAGGGGCGGGAGCTGCTCAAGATCAAAAGACGCCGTTATTCCTGATTTGCCGGTCACTTCCTGTGATTCGGTGAAAATTTTCGGGATAAGCTTGTTGAGCTCGCACATATCCAGATTCAAGCCCTCATTGGCGTCCATGACCCGACTGAAGGTCAGAAGGTCCGCAACCAGTCGCTCCAGATACTTCGCCTCTTCGTAAATAAGACCAACATTGTTGCGGAAAGTCGCGTCCTCCGGGTCATATACTCCGCCGGCAAAATTCTGCAGAAAAAGCGAAATTGTGGTTATAGGTGTGCGGAATTTGTGGGAAATGATGGAGAGGAAATTTGTCTTGAAGCGGTCCAGGCTCTTGAGATTGGCGATCTCTTCCTTGAGTGCCTTTTTGACTAGACTCTTATCCACTGCGGTCTTGAGTTGGAGAAGGTTCAGCGGCTTTGTAATGAAATCGTCTGCATCGGCCTTGAGTGCGTTGAGAATAATCTCTTTTTCAGCGAAACCGGTCATTATGACTACTACGATCGTCGGTTCGATCTCTTTCACACGTCTGAGCAGCTCTATTCCTCCCATCTTCGGCATCATAACGTCGGTCAGTATGACATCGATTCCTCCCATTTCAAAGAGGGCCAGCGCTTCTTCGCCATCCGCCGCCTCGACCACCCGGTAATCCTTGAGCGCCCTGCGGCAGAGGTCACGGATAATCGCCTCATCGTCAACGATCATAATCGTTTTGGGTTGCTGATCGCGTCCTGCTAATAACATCACTATTCCTTCTCTTCCCGGTTCATCTGCATGATCAATTCCGACAATTTGTCAAGAGCTTCCGCAAGCTTTTCCACCATCGTCCCGCCCGCCTGCGCCAAGTCCGGTTTGCCACCGCCGCTACCGCCGATGATGGGCGCGAGTTTCCTGATGAGCTCACCGGCATGGTATCTGTCTGTAAGGTCCTTTGTCACCGTCACCAGCAGGTTTGCCTTCCCACCGCTCTCGCAGCCGAGGGCAATGATTCCGGAACCGATCCGGTTCTTCAGGGTGTCTGAAAGTTCCCTCATCCCTTTCGGGTCCCCCTTGTCCACTTTTATCGCCAGGACCTTCACCCCGGAAACATCTTTGGCTTCCAATAGAAGATCAGCGGAAGCGGAGGCGTTCAACCGGGACTGGAGGGTCTCTATTTCCCGCTGAAGCTCCTTCTGACGGATGATCAGCCGCTCCACCTTCTCTGTCGGGTCCCCCCCCTCTGCCTTGACAATGGAGGAAATTTTCTTCCGCTCCTCTTCCATTTGACGGACATGCCTGAGCGCACCCCTGCCGGTAAGGGCCTCGATCCGCCGCACTCCCGCCGCTATGCCTGTTTCGGTGACGGTCTTGAAAAAACCTATGTCTCCGGCTGCGTGAACATGGGTGCCTCCGCACAGTTCGGAGCTTACTTCGCCGACCTTCACGACCCTGACCGTGTCACCATACTTTTCACCGAATAATGCGATAGCGCCGCTCTCCATGGCGTCTTTGGCGCTCATCTCCCGGGAACTTACCCCGCTGTTTCCCATGATATAATCGTTTACGATCTCTTCCACCTCTGCCAGTTCCCCGGATGTAAGCGGGGCAAAATGGGTAAAGTCGAAACGGAGCCGCTCAGGGGTCACCAACGAGCCTGCCTGTTTCACATGCTCCCCGAGAACTGCCCGGAGCGCCGACTGGAGCAAATGGGTGGCGGTGTGGTTGCGCGCAGTTGCCGAACGGTCGTTATCGGCAACGTTCAAGTCGACGCCGTCCCCTTGCCGGACTCTCCCGTCCAGCACCTTTGCACGGTGGACAATCATATCGGGAAAGGGTCGGAGAGTCGAATCGACCCGCAGGTGGGCATTGCCGGTTGAGATCCGCCCCGTGTCGCCGGCCTGACCTCCCGACTCGCCATAGAAAGGGGTGATCTCGGTTATAATCTCAACCTCATCACCGGGGCCTGCCTCGCCGATTCTCCGACCACCCTGTAGAAGGACCGTAATGACGGAAAAGGAGGCCTGTTCGTGGTAACCCACAAAGGCACTACGCACACCTTCGGCATAGAGGGTCTTGTATATTTCCGCAATCCCCTCTTCCCCAGAACCCTTCCAGTGTTCCCGCGCCTTTTCGCGCTGCATTTCCATGCACGCGGAAAAACCCTCCTCATCGATGGCAATACCTTCGCTGGCAACGATATCCGCGGTCAGGTCGAGAGGAAAACCATAGGTGTCATAGAGCTTGAACACCACCTCTCCCGGCACTGTTTTTTCGCCCCGGTTTCTTAATGCGGCCACCTCATCGTTGAGGATGGAGAGGCCCCGGTCGAGTGTCTCGGCAAAACGCTCCTCTTCAGCCCTGATCACTTTCCTGATATATTCTTCACGCTCCCGGAGTTCCGGGAAGGCATCACCCATAATCGCCTTGACCGCCTCCACTGCCCGGTAAAGGACAGGTTCGTTGAAGCCGAGCATCTTGGCATGGCGGGCTGCCCGCCGCATGATGCGGCGGAGCACGTAGCCCCGCCCCTCATTGGAGGGGAGGATGCCGTCACAGATGAGGAATGTCGTGGCCCGGGCATGATCGGCGATGACCCGCATGGAGACGTCGTCCCTGGAATCCGCGCCATATGTCTTGCCGGAGAGTCTCGCCACGTACTGGATGACCCCCTGCAGGAGATCGGTGTCGTAATTGGATTTCACCCCCTGGAGTACACAGGCGATTCGCTCCAGCCCCATGCCGGTATCCACGGAAGGCTTGGGAAGAGGGGTCAAGTTCCCGGCCGCATCCCTGTTGAACTGCATGAAGACATTGTTCCATATCTCCATGAAGCGGTCGCAATCGCATCCAACAGCGCATTCGGGCAGACCGCACCCCACCCCGGGGCCATGGTCCCAGAATATCTCGGTACATGGTCCGCAAGGTCCTGTGTCTCCCATGGACCAGAAGTTGTCCTTTTCGCCAAAGCGGAAGATGCGCTCTATCTGCACCCCCTCCTGGTCATGCCAGATATCGGCGGCTTCGTTGTCGTCCTTGTAGACGGTCACGTAAAGCCGCTCTTTATCCAGGTTGAGTTCAGAGGTAAGGAATTCCCAGGCAAAGGCAATCGCCTCTTTCTTGAAATAATCGCCGAAGGAGAAGTTTCCGAGCATCTCGAAAAAGGTGTGATGGCGGGCGGTGCGGCCGACCTGTTCCAGGTCGTTATGCTTACCCCCCGCACGGACGCACTTCTGGGAACTGCATGCACGGACATAGTCTCGCTTTTCCAGGCCGAGAAAGACGTCCTTGAACTGGTTCATCCCGGCATTGGCGAAGAGAAGGGTCGGATCATTGTGCGGGATGAGACTGGAACTGGCAACGACGGCATGCCCGCGCTCATGGAAATATTGGAGGAACTTTGCCCTGATTTCTCTGCCTGTCATGAAAACCTCTTTTTATTAAGGCTGAAGGCTGAAGACTGAAGACTGAAGGCTTAAAACATAAACCTTCGAATCGCCGGTTAATCAATTGCCTTTGGTTTTACCTTCGGTCTTCAGCCTTCAGTCTGTTCTTCTTCAGTCTGTTTTATGCGAAATGCCTCAAAAATAGCGGCGATTGAAAAGCCGCGCCGCTGCAGATAGTTCACCACCCGACGCTTTTCCCGGTCGGTGGCGGATGAAGAAATGAACCCGTTGAATTTCCTCGCCAACAACTTAGCCAGGATCTCCATTTCGTCGTATTCCGATGCAAGTGATGCCAGAACATCGGCCGCTATCTCATCGGGGACGCGTTGACGCGCCAGTTCCATGCGAAGGCGCGGACCATAGCCTCTGCCGTTGCGAATGGCCGATTCGGCCCACAGCCGTGCAAATCTCCTGTCGTCGATATAACCCGCTTCCCGAAGACGGGAAACGGTTTCTTCCACAATCGTTTCTGGAAATCCCTTGCAGGTCAGCCTGTGCGACAGTTCGGCGGAGCTCATGTCGCGGCGGGTGAGTATCCTCAATGCCGAGGCCAGTGCCTTTTTCCCCTCGTCAATCTCAGTACTTCTCAATGAATGGCGCTGCCTCCCCCTGGTCTTCCTTTTCTTTCTCCTTCTCCTGATCTTCGGTAAAATCGTCCCATGAGGAATCCGAGGTGGAAGAAATACCGGATATCTTGAGGGCGAAATCATCCGGATTGGTCGACTGGCGCATTGCCTCTTCGTATGTGATCAGTTTTTTGGTGTAAAGCTGCATGAGAGACTGGTCGAAGGTCTGCATCCCGTATGCGACATACCCCTGGGCGATGGCCTCGGGTATCTGTTTGGTCTTATCCTCATTGTCGATGCATTCGCGGATGCGCGCCGTCCCCAGCATCACCTCTACTGCCGGGACTCGCCCCTTGCCGTCCGCCCGATTCACCAGCCGCTGGGAAATTGCCCCTTTGAGCACACCCGCCAGCTGGGTCCGCACTTGTCGCTGGTGATAGGGGGGGAAGACTGAGATGATCCGGTTTATGGTTTCCGCGGCATCAAGGGTATGCAGGGTGGACATGACCAGATGGCCCGTCTCGGCCGCGCTCATGGCCGTTTCGATTGTTTCCAGGTCACGCATCTCCCCCACCAGTATGACATCCGGGTCCTGGCGCAGTGCACCCTTCAGTGCCTGGCCGAAAGAGGCGGTATCGAACCCCACCTCACGCTGGCTGATTATGCTCTTCTTGTCCCTGTGCAGGTATTCCACCGGATCTTCGATGGTGATGAGGTTGCAAGTCCGATGGTCGTTGATGTAATCGATCATCGCTGCCAGGGTTGTGGACTTGCCGCTGCCGGTAGTGCCGGTGACCAGTATGAGTCCTCGCTCTTCCATGCTCAGTTTTTCCAGGACAGGTGGGAGGTTGAGGGAGTTGAGCGTTGGCACCCCCATGGAGATGGAGCGCATTGCCATGGCGACCGTCCCGCGCTGTGAATAGACATTGATGCGGAAGCGCCCCAGACCCGGCACGCCATAGGAAAGATCGACCTCGTAATGCTCCTCGAATTGTTTCCTCTGCCGTTCGTTCATGATCGCGAGGACCATTGATCTGACGACTTCCGGCGCCAGCCTGGGGGCGTTGGGAATGGGTCGCAGTTTGCCGTCGATGCGCACGATAGGCACCAATCCCGCCCTGATATGGATGTCGGAGCTTTTCGCCTTGACTGCTATGGCCAGAATCTCGTTAAGTTCCATGACCTATCTCCCCGCCACGTCTGACGGAACCCGGGATAATCCCAGTACCGTCAGCAGTTGCGCCTGAATTTCTCCTGCAATGTCCGGATGATCTTTGAGATAAATACGTGAATTTTCCCTTCCCTGTCCGATCCGCTCCTTGCCGTAGGAGAACCATGCCCCGCTCTTTTCGACCAGCCCTTTCTCGACGGCCAGATCAAGCAGGTCCCCCTCGCGGGAAATCCCCTCGCCATAAAGGATATCGAACTCGACCTCCTTGAATGGGGGAGCAACCTTGTTTTTTACCACCTTGACCCTGGTCCGCGACCCTATGACATCGTTCCCCTGCTTGAGCGAGGCGATTTTCCTGATATCCATCCGGACCGAGGCGTAAAATTTAAGGGCGTTACCGCCGGTGGTGGTTTCCGGATTGCCGAACATGACGCCGATCTTCATCCTGATCTGGTTGATGAAGATTACGCAGCAGTTGGACTTGGATATGATGGCGGTCAGCTTTCGGAGTGCCTGGGACATAAGCCGCGCCTGGAGCCCCATATGCGAGTCTCCCATGTCGCCTTCGATCTCCGCCTTGGGGACCAGGGCTGCTACGGAATCTATCACGAGAACGTCGATGGCGCCGCTGCGGACAAGCATCTCCGTTATGTCGAGCGCCTGCTCTCCCGTGTCGGGCTGGGAGACCAGGAGATCATCGGTTTTGACCCCGAGCTTTCTTGCATAGCCGATATCGAGTGCGTGTTCCGCGTCGATAAAAGCGGCAATCCCCCCCAGTATCTGGGCTTGTGCCACTATGTGCAGGGCCAGGGTGGTTTTACCCGATGATTCAGGGCCGAATATCTCGATGACCCGTCCCCTGGGGACCCCTCCGACCCCCAGCGCTATATCCAGGGAGAGTGACCCGGTGGGTATCGCGGCGATGTCGGGGAGGGGCTCATCATTGCCCAGTCTCATGATGGCGCCTTTGCCGAACTGCTTCTCTATCTGACTTAAAGCTAAATCAATTGCCTTGTCTCTTTCCAGCATGCATGGCCTCCTGTGCAGTAGTGCCCATCATATCGGGCACGTTAAACTAATAATTGATAGCATAATTGCCGATACCTTTTCAAGATTATCTTTGATTTTCTTCAATTATCTCCCCTACCGCCGGATCAGAATGCTTCAGGGGTGAGGGGTACCCGTGCGCATGAAAGGAAATGCCGCCTGGCTGCTGTCTTCCTCAAGCGGCAGCAGCATGAAAAAGGCGCTCCCTGAGCCCTCCGGAGTATCTGCCGCCGGACTCTCCACCCACACCATGCCGCCGTGGGCCTCGATCATCCCCTTGACGATCGCCAACCCCACCCCCGTCCCTTTTCCTTGAAACTTGTGCTTGCCGGAGGAGTGGTGCCGGATGTCGCCGATCTCATAAAATTTGTCGAATATTTTCAGTTGCTCGTCAATGTCAACGCCGATGCCGCTGTCACGGACTTCCACCTGCAAGTAGCATTTGCACCCCATCTGCTCATAAAACCGCTTATTAAATCGACAAAGCAGGCGCTCTTTATGTTCCAGTAGGGCGAAGTCCACAATTTGCGCTTCTATGCATATCACCCCCCTGTCCGGAGTGAACTTGACAGCGTTTCCCAGCAATTGAGTGAAAATCTCCTCCAGAAATTCCCTGTCCCCGAAAAATATCGGTATCGATTCAACCCCTTGCAATATAAGACGCTGGCCCCGTTCCTCAAGGATCGTCTCAAAACCTTCATGCACAAAATCGAGAATGTCATTCAGACGCAAGGTAGTCCTGGTGAAGCCGGTATTGTTGGTCTCAACCTTTGCCAATTTCAGGAGATGGGTAACCGTTTCGTTCAGCCGCGCTCCGCTGGAGTGAATCATTTCCAGCAACTGGATAATCTCCGCGTCCCCGGTAGTTCCATGATTGGCCAGAAGAAATTGCGTCCCGCTCAGGATACTTGTGAGTGGGGTCCTGAATTCATGGGATACCATCCCGATAAAACCGGTTTTCATCATATCAAGGCGCTCAAGTTCCTTGTTTGCCAGTTCAACCAGGGCCAGGTTCTTGGTCAGCCTCCGCTGAGAAAGTTCAAGCTGCAGGCTGTTTTTTTCCAGCAGCCGGTGCGAACGGAGGAGCTCTTCGCTCTTCAGTTTCAGCTCCTCGAACATTCGGGCATGCTCGATTCCTATACCGATCTGGTTCCCCAGCGTATCAAAAAAACCGATATCTTCGGCGATATATTCCTTCTCGATCCTGGCCAGTATATGCATGATGCCGATTAGGCGCTTTCCCGCGAACAGCGGAATGCCCGCCGCACTCCGCCAGCCGTTCTGCCGGGCGGAAACGGCAATTGCGCAGCCGGAGCCGGAGCCATCCAAAAGCGAGACACATTGCCGGTTGGCCGCCATCCGGCATGGATACACCAGAGAGGGGCAGTTACTCACCAGTTGGGAGTTGATCGGCCCGAGAAAACTCTTTTGGGCGACGATCTCCAGGGTTCCGTCTTCAAGAAGATGGATTGTCCCACCCTCGGCGCCTAACAGATCCATGGTTTCCTGCAGGGCCATGTCCAGCACGGAATTGAGGTCAAGGGACCGGCTAAGCCTGGCGATGATGCCGTTGAGGATGGAAAGCTTCCGGTTCCTCCTGCGGATATCCTCTTCCGCCTGTTTTTTCTGGGTTATGTCGCGAACAATTGCCTGAACAACCTTTTCGTCACCCAGATCGATTAGCCTGGCGTTGACCTCTCCCAGAAAACCGCTGCCATCTTTTCTCCTGAAGCTGATGCACTCTTCACTGGCCATGCTGTGGCGCACTATGCGCCGCACCAGCGAAATATACGTGGCTTGGTCAGGCAAAGGGACCAGATCCTTGCCGTTCAGCCTTCCCATTTCTTCCCTGGTGTAACCGAACAGTTCACTCCCCTTGCTGTTCATCTCTTCCAGTTGGCCGGTGTCGGCATTTATCACGAAGATGGCATCGCCCGCACATTCCAGAAGGTTCCTGTAACGGAGAGCGGTATTTTCCGCAGCACGCTCAATTTTCAACTTTTCCCTGGAAAAGTTGGATGTTTCAATTTCCCGGCTTTTCCTGCTGATGAACAACAGCAGGAGCAGTGAGATAATCAGTAAAATAACGAGGACGCCGTGAACAAGCTGAAGAAGCGTCCAGAGCTGCTCCGGAATATTGATCGAGAGGGTTTCCAGGAAGAGGAGGATGAGGATCAGTCCGGCTGTCAGTGTGATGACTCTCAGGTAGATTTTGTTTTTTCCGGGAACCATTTTTCCCTCTTTAATGCCGGTAAGAGGCTTCAGGAAGAGTTCCGCCATGCTACAGGGAGAGGAGGTGTCGGCGCAGCCAGTTGAGGGCCATGAATGTGGCAACGGTTCTGATTTCCCCACGGGTTCCGGCAAAACGGTACATTTTCGCCTGACAGCCGGAGCTTGAGGCCAGGGCGATAAACACCGTGCCGACCGGCTTCTCCGGTGTTGCTCCGGCGGGTCCGGCAATGCCGGTGATTGCAAGAGCGATATCGCTGCAGGATTGTTTACGCATTCCCCTGGCCATGGCCAGGGCGGCTTCGGAACTTACAGCCCCTTTATCGTCGAGGATTTGCGGGCTAACCCCCAGGAGACGTATCTTCGCGGTATTGGAGTAAGTGACAGACCCTTCCAGGAAATAATCGGAACTGCCTGGGATGTCGGTGATCCTCTTGGCCACAAACCCTCCGGTGCAGGATTCAGCAAGAGAAAGGGTGATCCCTTTTTCGCGGAAAAGGGCCGCCACCACCGTATCCATGGTCTCTTCGTCCTCGGCGAAAATACGGCCCTGCAGTATCTCCCGTGCTTTCAGGCATGCATTGTCGAGAGCCAGGACGGTCTCCTGTTCATCATCCCCCTCGGCTCGGAGTTTCACCAGGATTTCCGGAAAAGCGACCTGGAAGGCGACCGTTACCTGTGAGCCATGTTCCGTAACTCCCCTTAACAGGGAATCCATCTCCGCCTCCGGCACGCCGAAGACCTTCAAAATTTTGATGCGGATGAACTTTTCCTGGGTGCGACGTTCACTTATAAGGGGGATGACTGTTTCTCCCAGCATCCGCACCATTTCAGAAGGGACCCCCGGCAAAAATACGAATAGACAGCTGTTGAACTGGAAGTGAAAACCGCAGGCCGTTCCTGTGGGATTAGGAATCAGACCCGACTTTGCCGGGAGAAGCGCCTGCTTCTCATTGGCGGGATTAACACTCCTGCCCCGCTTGGCAAGAAATTCCCTGAGGTGGGCCAGGGCCGTATCGTTCAGGGCCAGTCGGCGCTCTGACGCCTTTGCCGCGGCCCTGGCCGTTATGTCGTCGATAGTGGGGCCCAGTCCGCCGGTGGCTATGACCGCATCGCTTGAAGCCGCAAGGTCCCGGATCGCCTCGATGATGTCCTGTTCCACGTCGCCTACAGCCAGATGCCGTTGCACCTTCAGGCCGATGTCGTAAAGGCGGGCGGATATGAATGGGGCGTTGGTGTCGATGATCTCGCCGAAAACAACTTCATCGCCTATGGAAAGCGTTGCTATTCTCATATGGTCCTCTGCAGCAGATGGAGCATCAGGCAGGCGTAAATCCCAGCCACAACATCGTCCAGTACGACACCGCAACCGTTTTTGAGCCGTCGGTCGATGATGTTGGCGGGGGGGACTTTGACGATATCGAAAAAACGGAACAGGAAGAAACCGAGGATTATCGCGGAGAGGGAGAGGGGCGCACCCGTCATGGTGACCAGATACCCGACCACCTCGTCGATTACGATCTTGCCTGAATCCTTCTCATCGAAAATTACTTCTGCTCGCTCTGAAACCCAACAGGAAAAGATGGTTAGCGGAATGAGCAACAGCAGATACTGGGAAATCGGAAGTCTCGCCAGCAGAAGATAAAGTGGAATGGCGGCCAGGGTTCCGACGGTCCCCGAAGCTATCGGGCTGTATCCTGTCCCCCACCATGTTGAAAGAAGAATAACAAAGCGTCTCATCGGCAAATTATAGCATGTCGGGAAATAAAGGGAAGGATTAAGATATCATGAAAAAAGGGGGCCGATACCGGCCCCCTTTTTTTACATCTCTCCACCATGCCGTTGGTTTCAGGGCCTCCGAGCGAGTTCCCTAATAAGTGGGCGTCTATGTATCGCTTCAGGCAAATCCCGCGAGGGGCAGCACACCACGATCGAAAAGACCCCCGTGCAATGAGTATTCCGCCTGGGCTTAATAAACCTCACGCACACGGCAGAGAGAAAATTCTAGTTCATTCTATCCTCTGGGCAAGGATAAATCAAGACACTTTTTTCGTTCAGAAGCCAAGAAAAGCGATGAGCTTGTCAAGGTCTTCCATCAGCTTTTCGAACCCCTGGAAAGTCAGTGACTGGGGCCCGTCGGAAAGGGCTTTCTCTGGCTCGGGATGCACTTCAATGAGTATGCCGTGGGCACCCGTCACCAGGGCGGCCTTTGCCATGGGAGGGACGAGGCTTCGTTTGCCGGTGGCATGGGAAGGGTCCACCATTATGGGAAGGTGGGTCAGTTCCTTGATGAGCGGCACTACCGACAGGTCGAGGGTATTGCGGGTTGCCGTCTCGAAGGTGCGGATCCCCCTCTCGCAAAGAATCACCTGCTGATTTCCCTCCGCCAGAATGTATTCGGCGGCGGCCAGAAATTCCTCGATGGTGGCGCTCATCCCCCTTTTCAGGAGCACGGGCTTCCTTACACGCCCCAATTCGCGCAACAGATCGAAGTTCTGCATATTGCGGGCGCCAACCTGCAACAGGTCGGCATATTCCGCCACCAGCCCCACATTTTCCGGACTCATCACCTCGGTGACAATGGGGAGACCGGTCTCTCTTCCCGCCATGGCCAGCAGTTTCAGACCCTCCTCGCGCAGGCCCTGGAAGGTATGGGGGCCGGTTCGCGGTTTGAATGCGCCGCCGCGCAAAAGGTCAGCCCCGGCCTTTTTGACCGCCCTGGCGGTCTTGAGGATCTGTTCCTCGCTTTCAACCGCGCAGGGGCCGGCGGCAACCACCGGACGGTGTCCCTCGCCGATCTCCAGTGCGCCTACCTTCACCACACTGTTTCGAGGATGGAAATCCCGGGAAACCAGCTTGTACGGTTTGGAAACATGAATTACTTCCTGTACCCCGGGCAGGTCCCTGATGGTAGTATCGTCCACATACCCCTTGTTCCCCAGTACGCCGATGGCGGTCCGTTCGCTTCCGGGGATCGGCGCGGCAGTCAGCCCCATTTTCCCGACAGCCTTGAGCACCGCGTTTATCTGCTTCTGTCCCGCTTTATGATGCATTACGATAAGCACGACTCCCTCCTCCATTTCATACGTGTGGTTAACGTCTTTTAAAATAGCAGGATGCTGCCCCGAGGTCAATATTTCCTCTCTGTCGCAGTTTTGGCGCTGCTTGAATATGTTGCAATTTTGCGCGAATAAAGTAAGATGAAATACTCTTTCCATTAAATTGTTCTATTAAGCAGGGGGTGCCGGTGCGGCTCAAGGACGACCAGATCGACAGGATGGCGGAAAAGGTGCTGGCTGACCTGACCGCAGCCGACCTGATAGTGCTGAAAAAGGAGCGCGGAGTCATCCTTGCAGGCATAAAAGAGGCGGTCAAGGCCGATATCATCGTGGAGGAGGTTCTGGAAAGGGACGCGGCCCTTCTCCTGGAGCAGACGCTTCGCTCCATGCGGGGTGGCGAGGATATTGACAAGCACAGGATGCTCCGGATGATAAAGGAAAAACTGGCAAAGGACCGGAAAATAGTTTTGTAAGCGTGAACCGGCGCATGCCCGATTGGGCCACCAAACCGGTCTCCTCAATGAATATTTAAGATAGATGGATTAATCAGAGGCCCCCATGCAGATTTCAGAAGACCGCATATCCCATCTCTCCCACAAAATCCTGGAGAAGCTCTGGCGCGACGACCTGGCGGATTTTCCCGACGAGGCCCGGGCTCTGGGCGCAATCAAGGGAGCTATTGCCGGCTACTTTGCCGTGGCTGAGGAAGTTGATCAGGCCGTAAGAAAAAAGCTTGCCTCTTACAGCCAGGCAAAGGTCCCCGGTAGCAGGGATTGGGAAATCCTCTACCAGAAATTCGCCAGGGAGGAGATGGCGAAGAAAAAAAGGTAGCGATGCGATTAAAGCCCATTCCCGTCTTCTTTTGCCCTGAAGCCATTTCCCCTTCCTGAATCCCTCGATCTATTCATTAAGATGTCCAATCGTGATTCCCCCTCTTGGCCGGAATGTCGAAAAAACAGCGGTTTACGGTTCAATTTGCTAGTGAATTCAATACTATAGATTTTTTTTTGATTCTTCACTTGATTTTTACCGATTGCGTGTTTATATTTACGCAGTGATTAGCACTCAGCGGTTATGAGTGCTAATATTTTTCGCCCATACAATTATAATTAAATCAACAGGAAGAAAGGAGAAACAGCAGATGAAGCTCAGACCTTTGCAGGACCGCATCCTTGTAAAAAGGATCGAAGAGGAAGAAAAGACAGCAGGCGGCATTTTTATTCCCGACACCGCCAAGGAAAAACCACAGATGGGGCAGATCATCAGTGTAGGTAACGGCAAGAAGACTGAGGACGGGAAGGTCATCCCCGTTGACGTGAAGGCAGGCGACAAGGTGCTGTTCGGCAAGTATGCAGGCACTGAAGTCAAGGTCGATGGAAATGATTATCTCATCATGAGAGAAGACGACATTCTCGGTGTTATCGATTAAGACAAGAGCAGATGCCCGGTGCAAGGTCAGGTTCTTTGCGAACAGGGTGATTGCTAGATAGAAACTCACCGCTGAAGTACACTCATTTTACGAAATCAAATAACAATTCCAATAAAAAAGGTAAAAACAAGGAGGAAACAAAGACATGGGATCTAAGATAATTAAATTCGACCAGGAAGGGAGAAACGCCATTCTGAAAGGCGTCAATGCCCTTGCCGCGGCCGTTAAGGTAACACTCGGACCGAAAGGCCGCAACGTTGTCATCGACAAGATGTTCGGCTCACCGCTCATCACCAAGGACGGCGTAACGGTCGCCAAGGAGATCGAACTGGAAGACAAGTTCGAGAACATGGGAGCGCAGCTGGTCAAGGAAGTCGCCTCCAAGACTTCCGACGTTGCCGGTGACGGCACCACCACCGCCACAGTGCTTGCCCAGGCCATTTACGGGCAGGGCGCCAAGCTGGTTGCAGCCGGGCACAACCCGATGGAAATCAAGCGGGGCATCGAAAAAGCGGTGGACGCCATTGTTACAGAGTTGCAGGCAATTTCCAAGCCGATCAAGGACCACAAAGAAATAGCCCAGGTCGGAACCATCTCCGCCAACAATGACAAGACCATTGGCGACATCATTGCCCAGGCAATGGAAAAGGTCGGCAAGGAAGGGGTCATCACCGTCGAGGAAGCCAAGGCGATGGAAACCTCCCTCGAAACCGTGGAAGGGATGCAGTTTGACCGTGGCTACCTCTCCCCCTACTTCGTCACCGATCCCGATAGGATGGAAACCACCCTGGAAAATGCCAGCATCCTGATCCACGACAAGAAAATCTCCAACATGAAGGACCTCCTTCCGGTTCTTGAGCAGACCGCCAAGAGTGGCCGTCCGCTACTCATCATTGCCGAAGATATCGAAGGTGAGGCCCTCGCCACGCTGGTGGTGAACAAGCTGCGCGGCGTGCTCAACGTCTGCGCCGTCAAGGCCCCCGGTTTCGGCGACCGCCGCAAGGCAATGCTGGAAGACATCGCCATCCTCACCGGCGGCAAGGTGATCTCCGAAGAGATCGGCTTCAAGTTGGAGAACACCACCGTCGACATGCTCGGTCAGGCCAAAAAGATCGTGACCGATAAAGACAACACCACCATCATCGATGGCGCTGGCAAGGAAGCCGACATCCAGGGCCGGGTCAAGATGATGCGCGCCCAGATCGAAGAAACCACCAGCGACTACGACCGCGAAAAACTCCAGGAGCGCCTTGCCAAACTGGTTGGCGGAGTTGCAGTAATCAAGGTCGGAGCAGCAACCGAAACCGAGATGAAAGAGAAGAAAGCCCGCGTAGAAGACGCCCTCCACGCCACCCGCGCCGCGGTTGACGAAGGGATAGTCCCCGGCGGCGGCGTTGCTTACATCCGCGCCCTCCCTGCCCTCGACAAGCTGAGTCTCCCCACCGAGCAGCAGTTCGGCGTAAACGTCATCAAACGCGCCCTTGAAGAGCCTATCCGTCAGATCGCCCAGAACGCAGGCGTGGATGGCTCCATCGTGGTGGACAAGGTGAAGAACGGCACAGGCGCATTCGGTTATGACGCCGCGGAAGATGTATACACCGACATGATCGCGGCCGGTATCATCGACCCGACCAAGGTCTCCCGTTACGCGCTGCAGAATGCAGCTTCCGTGGCCGGCCTCATGCTGACCACAGAGGCGATGATTGCCGAGAAGCCGAGAGAAGAAGGCGGCGGCGGAATGCCTCCGGGCGGAATGGGTGGAATGGGTGGAATGGGCGGAATGATGTAATCCCTGAAGGCCATTGCCCGGATTTCCATCCGGCAGATAAAAAAAGGAGCGGACAAAATCCGCTCCTTTTTTTTGAAGTGAAATCACAAAAAGAGTTCAGCTAGAAAAAGCAGTTTCGCGCCAAGCTCGCCAAGAACGCAAAGAAAACCAAGCAGTTATTAAACTCTATCCTTTAACCCGATTGGTTTGGGTCTTTATCTTAATTATAATTTGAATTTCTTTGCGTCCTTTGCGTCTTTGCGCGAGTAAATGGGGTATTTGGTTATGGGTTATCACTCCTTGACGAACCTGAGCGCCGCGGAA
>Ga0210377_10000589_pt1 | contig 34766 bp, 36 predicted proteins | sample PLM4_65_b1redo_FD_155480 | JGI IMG/M metagenome (GOLD analysis project Ga0210377, IMG submission 155480) | Groundwater sediment microbial communities from an aquifer in East River, Colorado, USA - PLM4_65_b1 redo | ecosystem: Environmental > Terrestrial > Soil > Riparian zone | place: USA: East... | reverse complement strand
CTCGGAGCGCGGCGGGCGGCCAGACCCGATAACAGCTCCTCGATGCGCTGCTGGATCTCCCACGCCTTGTCCCAGGCGCCCTCGCGCATGCAGATGGCGCGGAACTGCCGGTAGGCGTTGAGTGAGCGCTTCGGGTCCATGGCGATGATCCGGTTGAGCACCGCCTTGGCGTTCTCGGCCGCGCCGGACTCCTCGTAATCGGCCACCAGCGAGTACAGCGGCGCGACGTCGCCCTCGCGGGCGCGGACGGCGCGGCGGTGGTACTCGATCGCCTCGCCATAGCGCCGCAGCATGCGCAGCACCTCGCCCCCCTTGAGGAGCGCCTCGAAGTGCTGGCCGTCGATCTGCAGGGCGGCGTTGAAATGCTCGAGGGCGCGTTCCTCGCGGCCATTGAGCATCGCCTCGACGCCGCGGACGTAGTGCTCCTCGGCATCGCGGGCGGCGTTCTGCTGCCGCCGCGCGCCGAGCGAGCCGAAGAAGCGGCGCGCGTCGCGTAACAGCCCGAACAGCAGCGGCACGAGCATCGAGAAGCCGCTGGCGATCAGGATGCACGACCAGACCGGCATCGACAGCCCGTGGCCGAGGAAGACGTGGCGGTCGAGCACCTCGCGGTTGGTGGTGTAGACGATTGACAGCACGGAGACGACGATGGCCCCGATCGTCAGGTACAGGACGGTCCGGATCTTCATCGTGAACCCCGCGTGCCGCGGAGGGCGGCCCGGGCGGCTAGAGGAGGCCCCTCTCCCGCTTTTCCTGACAGGTGATGCAATGGCTGGCCCACGGCACCGCCTCGAGGCGCTTGCGGTTGATCTCCGCGCCGCATTCGAGGCACTGGCCGAAGCCGCCGGTCTCGAGCCGCACCAGCGCCTCGTCGACCTTTTGCAGGACCTCGCGGTCGGTGTTCGACAGCGAGTAGAGGAACTCCTTGGTGTAGGCGTTCGACGCCTTGTCGGCGAGGTCCTGGGTCCCCTCGTCCTCGGTCAGGCGGCCGTACGTCTTGTTGCGGTTGTACATGTCCGACAGGCCACGCTTGCGCTCGTGCAGCAGCCGGCGGAAGACGTCGAGCTGCTTGGCGCCGATCACCGGGGGGGGCGGCTTCGGCGGGGCGGGCCTGGCGGCCGGCTGCAGCGGCGCCGGGCGCCCCATCGTCCCGGCGGCCGCGGCGCGTCCGCCGGCCTTCGGGGCGGCGGCGCGCGCCGGGATCGTCGTGGGCTTCGCCGCGGCGGCGACGCGCGCCGGCGCGGCCGGCTTCGCGGGCCTGGCGGTCCGTGCGGGCCTGGCAGACTTGGCGGGCTTGGCGGACCGTACCTTCTTCGATGTCTTCTTCACAGCCTTCATGGTATGCGATACCTCTTCCGTTTCTCCAGCAGAGTCTTCCGATTGATGCCGAGAATCCGGGCCGCCTCGGCGCGGCGCCCGCGCGTCAGCCGCAGAACCTCCCGAATGTACATCTCCTCGAGCTGGGCCAGAGTGTACCTTCCCCGCAACGCCTCGGCTACGGGACCCGGTTTCCCGGCCTGGCCGATCGCCAGGGCGTCGGCCGCGATCTCGGGTTCCGACTGCGTGATGGCGGCCGCCTCCAGGACGTTGCGCAGCTCCCTCAGGTTCCCCGGCCAGTCGTGCTGCGCCAGCCGATCGAGGGCGCCCGCCGACAGCCGCGGCGGCTCTCCGCCCCTCCGGGAGACGACCTCCCGGAGCATCGCATCCGCCAGATCCGGCAGGTCCTCGAGCCGCTCCCGAAGCGGCGGCAGGTCGAGCCGGATCACGTTCAACCGGTAGTACAGGTCGCCGCGGAACTGCCCGGTGGCGACCAGGGTCTCGAGATCGACCTGGGTGGACGACACGATGCGCGCGTCCACCTCGATCGTGCTCGTGCCGGCGAGGCGCTCGAACGCCTTCTCCTGCACGACCCGCAGCAGCTTGCCCTGAAGTCCCGGCGCCAGCTCGCTGACCCCGTCGAGCAGGATCGTGCCGCCGTCGGCCTGCTCGAAGCGCCCCCGGCGCATGTCGACGGCGCCGGTGAAGGCGCCCTTCTCGTGCCCGAACAGCTCGCTTTCGAGCAGCTCGCCGGGGATGGTCGCGCAGGTGATCGTGACGAAGGGGCCCGCGCTGCGCGGGCTCGCGTCGTGCAGGTACCGCGCGAGCGTCCCTTTACCGGTGCCGCTCTCGCCGAACAGGAGGACATTGGCGTCGGTCTGCGCCACCCGGCGCGCGACCTCCAGCAGCCGGGTCATGCGCTCCGACCTCGACGGCGGGGGCCCGGAACGGGCGACAGCAGCGACCGCGCCCACGGGTTCTCCTTTCGACCAGCGGCCGGTTAATGTAAAGGTGAGCGGCGATCCTGTCAACCCTTGCGGGTCGTCTTTCGCGCGCGCTTCTTCGCCGATCGGGCCGCGGCGGCGGGGCCGGTCCGGGCGGCGCCTCGCGCGGCGGTCCGGGCCGGCGCGCGCACGGTCTCGGGCGCCGGCCGCCGGCGCGGCGCCGGCCGCTCCGGATCGAAGACCGGGGCGTCGCCCCACAGACGTTCGAGACCGTAGAACCGGCGCGTCTCCGGCGTGAAGACGTGCACCACCACGTCGGCGAGGTCGAGCAGGATCCACTCGCCGCGCTCGTAACCCTCGACATGGCCGGCGCGCTCGCCCTCGGCATGGATGCGCTCGATGATGGCGTCGCAGATCGCCTGGGTCTGGCGGCGCTGCCCTCCGGTGACGATGACGAAGCCGTCGGTGAACGAGGCGAGGCCGCGCAGGTCGAGGGCGATCGGCTCTTCGGCCTTGCGGTCGGCGGCCGCCTCGAGGACGAGGGACATCTTGCGGTTCAGATGAATGGCGTGTCCTCCTTCGCGAGGGTGTCGGCGCCCTCTTCGGCGTCGCGCACCATCGGCCACAGGGTTTCGAGGAGATCGCGGATCCCCTCGCCGCTGGCCGACGAGATGGCATGGAACGGAACGCCGCGGGCGGCGCAGTGATCCTGCAGGGAGCGGATGCGGTCGGGCGCCGGGCGCGTGTCGATCTTGGTGGCCGCGACGACCTGCGGCTTGTCGGCGAGCGCCGCGCTGAACGCCCGCAGCTCGCCGTTGATGACCTCGAGATCGCGCACCGGGTCGCGCCCGGACATCTCCGACACGTCCACGAGGTGCACCAGCACCCGGGTGCGCTCGACATGGCGCAGGAACTTGATCCCCAGGCCGTGTCCCTCGTGCGCCCCCTCGATGAGGCCGGGGATGTCGGCAACCACGAAACCGCGGTACTGGCCGAGGTCGACGACGCCGAGGTGGGGCTCGAGGGTGGTGAACGGGTAGTCGGCGATGCGCGGCCGCGCCGCCGAGATGCGGGCGATGAGCGTCGACTTGCCGGCGTTGGGGTACCCGATGAGGCCGACGTCGGCGATTGTCTTGAGCTCGAGGAGCAGCTCGCGCTCCTCGCCGGGGACGCCGGGCTCGGACTCGCGCGGCGCCTGGTGGGTCGAGGTCGCGAACGAGGTGTTGCCGCGGCCACCCTTGCCGCCGGCCGCGGCCAGGTACCGGTCGCCTTCGTGGACGAGGTCGGCCAGCAGCCGCTGGTCGTCGGTCGCGAGCACCACGGTCCCCGGGGGAACGCGCACCACCAGATCCTCGCCCTCGCGCCCGGCGCAGTTCGAGCCCTGGCCATGGCGGCCGCGGTCGGCCTCCCAGACGCGGTTGAAGCGGAAGGCGTTCAGGCCCTTGAGGGAGCGGTCGGCGACCAGCCAGACGTCGCCGCCGTCGCCGCCCGGGCCGCCGTCAGGGCCGCCCCGCGGAACGTACTTCTCGCGGCGGAAACTCACGCAGCCATTGCCGCCCGCACCGCCGCGGACGACGATGCGTGCCTGATCGACGAGCATGGAATGGACCGGTGACCCGGTCGGCGGGTCCGAAGGGTGGTGACCCGGGCCGCGGCGGCCGGGAGGTTACGAGCCTGACGACGCCTCACGCTCGGGGAGGACGCTGATGAAACGGCCGAGAGTGCCGCGGTCCTCGAACTTGACGTAGCCGTCGGCGCGGGCGAACAACGAATCGTCCCGCCCCCAGCCGACGTTCTTGCCCGGCTTGAAGCGCGTGCCGCGCTGGCGAATGAGGATCGATCCGCCGGTGACGAACTGGCCGCCGTAGCGCTTGACGCCAAGGCGCTGCGAGTTGCTGTCGCGCCCGTTTCTGGAACTTCCGCCGGCTTTCTTGTGGGCCATGCTGCGCTCTCCTGCTGCCGTCGCCGGGGCTGGCCCGGCGGCGCCGGGCTACCCGCCGACGATCTCCTCGACCACGACCGCCGTGAAGGCCTGGCGGTGGCCGCGTGTCCGGCGATACTGCTTGGTTCTCTTCTTCTTGAAAATCCGTATCTTGGGGCCCTTGCCCTGCTCGACCACCTTGGCGACCACGCGGGCGCCCGCCAGGGTTGGATGCCCCACCTTGAGGTCGTCGCCGCTCTTGACCGCCAGGACCTGGTCGAAGGTGACGGAGTCTCCCACGACGGCTTCGACAAGTTCGACCCGAAGCCGGTCGCCCACTGTCACCTTGTGCTGCTTGCCGCCTGTCGCGATTATGGCGTAGCTCACGGGCACACACTCTCCTGTACGGAAGGGCGCATTATACGGATGGGGGCGGCGCGCTGTCAATAATGGACATCGAGCCCGTCGCGCCCGGAATCTGGGCGGCGGCCCGCCGGGCACGGGTCCGGCGTCGCTGCGCGACGCCTCCCCTCGACCTCGCCTCACGCGCTCCCTCCGCGCCAAAGAACGGCGCGGTGGGGCCCGGCGCGTGAGGTCTCGGACGGTCCCGGCGGGCCGCCGCCCCGATTCCGGGCGGGTCGGCCACCGAAGAACCTCCGATCCCGCCCCCGCCAATACCTTACTAAACCCTCACCCTCGAACCCGCTAGCCTGCGGTTACCGGGCAGCCTTTGTCGTCGACCTGGGTGCCCTTCGGCGTATTGGGGCAGGTGTCGATGCCGTCCCAGACTCCGTCGCCGTCGGCGTCCATGGGGCAGCCGACGGGGTCGACCTTGACGCCCGTGGGTGTCGCCGGGCAGCGGTCGGCGCCGTCCCAGATGCCGTCCTTGTCGGCGTCCTCGGTCGGGCAGCCCTTTTCGTCGACCTTGGGGCCCTTCGGGGTGTCCTTGCAGGCATCGACCTCGTCGGCGACACCGTCACCGTCGGTGTCCTTCGGACAGCCGGTCAGGTCCACAGGCCAGCCGCGCGGCGTGTCGGCGCACTTGTCGATGCCGTCGTAGATCCGGTCGCCGTCGGCGTCGGTCGGGCAGCCCTTGCTGTCGACGCGCGCGCCCTTCGGGGTCGACGCGCAGGTGTCGTTCTTGTTCGGCACGTGGTCGCCGTCGTCGTCGGGCGGCGCGCCGCCGCCAAAGGCCCACAGCAGGCCGCCGTTGTACTCGTAGTTGCTCTGGCTCCCGTCGATGTCGCCGCCGGGGTCGGTGGTCACCCAGCGGGCATCGGCGCGCAGTCCCCAGGAGCGCGACTTGCCGAAGAACCAGCGTCCGCCGCCGCCGAGGTTGTAGCCAAAGGCGCTCCCGTCGACGTCGAGGGTGCTCGGGGTGACGTCACTTGTGTTGACCGACTCGAGCCCGATCCCGGCGGTCAGGAACCAGCGGAATTTCTTCCCGGGGCGGAAGTTGCAGAGGATGTTGCCGCGAAAGGCGTTGAGGTCGACGTCCGGGTCGGGGCCGGACATGTTTCCCGTGGTGGACGAGGTCTGCCACGAGCCCTCGGCGCTCCAGCGGTCGGTCAGGAAGTAGCCGCCGCGCACTCCCCAGAGCGCCGCGTCCTCGGGGTCGAGCGGGTTGTACGAGTCGGGTTTCTCTTGGCCAAAGTAGAAGCCGATCTCGATGTCGCCCTTCTCGCCGCCGTGCGCGAAGACCGGGGCGGAGGCGAGGGCAAGGGCGGCGACGACGACCGCCAGAGCGGTCATGGCGGCCCTGGCCGCCGGTTTCGTCGTAATGCTCGATGTGCGCATGGTGTTCTCCTGTGCGGTGGTGCTCCTAGTACTTGATGACGAGCGCCGTCGTGAATATCGAGTCGAGGTCGTCGACCGGGACGAGGGCCGTGCCGATCGGCGTCCCGGTGCCGCCGGGGTCGGTCGCCGGATAGAGGTTGATCTCTTCAAGAGACGGCAGGTTGTCGTACAGCCACTGCAGGCTGACCTTGAGCGCCAGGTGGCTTGTGAAGTTGAGCGACACCCAGTTGGTCATGTTGACGCGCCAGTCGGTGGTGTCGTCGAGGTTCTCGTCGATGATCGTGTCGTTGCCGTAGCTGCCGTTGTCGCCGGCGCCGAACTTCTGCAGGAAGGTCGAGGTCAGCCGGAGGCCGAAGAAGGTGTCGTTGAACGTGGGGTCGTCGACCACGTTGTCCTGCTTGGTCCCCGTAACCGAGTAGTCGGTGCGCCACTTGCGCCGGTCGCCGGCGAACCAGTTGTTGCCGACGCCGCCGAATGCCACGTAGCGGTTCTGGATGCCGGCCGGGATATTGCGGTCCCATCCGGCGCCCCCGAACCAGAAGAACCTGGGGGCGATGTTGCGGTCGTAGCGGCCGGTGAAGAAGTAGTTCTCGGCAGTCGTCTTCGTGTCTTTCGTCTCCTCACTGCTGAAATCGTTGGGATCGGGCGTCCCGGGGAGGTCGACCGCATAAAGGGTGATGTCGGTCGTCTCGACCTTGATGCCGCCGAGCTTGATCTCGAAGAGGTCGTTCTTGCCCTCGCGTGTCAGGGTGTCCTTGAAGCCGAGGCTGCTGCTCTCGCTGTTTCCCGAGGTCGCGACCCAGCCGAGCTCGGCGGTGTCGGACCATTTCGGCAGCTTCTTCTCGGCGGGGGCATCCTGGGCGCGGGCGGCGCCGGCCGTGGCGCACAGGGCCGCGGCGAACGCGGCGGTCACGAGGAACGGGGGGAGGGTCATGGTGTTCAACTCCCTGAAGATGGGTTGTGCGGCCCCGGTCAGGCCTGCGGACTGCCGCAGAAGCGGCACTTCTTCGAGGCCTTGGCGATCGTCTCGCAGCACTGCGGGCATTCCTTGGCCGGCGGGGCGGGCGGCGCCGGTTGCGGCTTCATCGCCATCTTCGTGATCAGGAAGATGCAGAATGCGATGATCACGAAGTCGATGATCGAATTGATGAACATGCCGTAGTTCAGCGTCGGAGCGCCGGCCTTCTTCGCCTCGTCGAGCGTCGCGTAGTGCGTCGTCGACAGGTTGAGGAAGAGGTTGCTGAAATCGATATTGCCGAGCAGGAGGCCGATGGGCGGCATCAGGATGTCGCTCACCAGCGACGAAACCACCTTGCCGACGGCGCCGCCGATGATGACGCCGATCGCCAGGGCGAGCGCGTTGGATTTGAGCAGGAACTCTTTGAACTCCTTCATGGATTCCCCCCGCTCCCCTCCGGAGCCCGGCCCGGGAGCCAATGGCATGAACCGTCCCGGCTGTGCTGCAGGTGGCGGAGCATAACACAGGGCAACGGAGTCGGCGTCGACCGGGGCCCGGGGTCACCGGCGGCCGCCCTCCCGCGGTAGACTTCGCCCCGATGCGTCGGCGGCACGACCTCGCGGTGTTCGGCTTGGCGCTTCTCCTGCGCCTGCTCCACCTGGTGGATATCCACGATCTGCCATGGTACGGAGTGCCGATCATCGATGGCGCCAACTACGCCCGCCTCGCCCGCGTCATCGCCTCGGGTGGCCTGCTCGGCGGCGGGGAGGCCTTCTGGCAGCCGCCCCTGTACTCGTATTTCCTGGCCCTGCCGTTCGCCCTCTTCGGCCCGGAGATGACACCGGTCTATCTGCTGCAGGCGGTCGTCGGGGCGCTGTCGTGCGTCCTGGCGGCCCGCCTCGGGGAGCGCGTTTTCGGTGCGAACGCCGGGCTGGCGGCGGGGCTCGTCATGGCCCTTTACGCGCCGCTCATCTACTTCGACATCCAACCGCTCATCCCGGTGGTGCACCTCGTCCTGACCCTCGGCGGGCTCCTCGTGCTCGCGCGCGCCGGAAGCGGCGACGCCCCGGCGGGAGGGGGGCTCCGCCGCGCCGCCTGGCTCGGAGGCGGCGCGCTGTGGGGCCTGTCGGCCGTGGCGACACCCAACATCCTGCTGGCGGTACCGGTCGCGGCGGGCTGGGCGTGGCGTCGCGCCGGCCGGACGGCGGCGTTGCTTCTGCTCGCCGGCGCGGGGCTTCCGGTCGCGATGGTCGCCGCGCGCAACCTCGCGGTGGCGGGGGAGCCGGTGCTTATCTCCGCCAACGGCGGCATCAATTTCTACATCGGCAACAACCCCGACTACGACCGCACGGTCCGTGCCCGGCCGGGCGGCGAATTCGAGCGCATCGCCCAGGAGCCGGAAAACCTCGGCATTATCGGGGCGGCGGCGAGGTCGCGCTGGTTCGCGTCGCGCGGCTTCGCTTTCGCGCTGAGCTATCCGGGCCCGGCGCTGCGCCTCTACGTCCGCAAGGCGCTCGACATCGTGGCCGGCCGGGAGATCCCGAGAAACGAAAACATGTACGACTACCGCGGCACATCCCGGGTGCTGCGTCTCCTGTTGTGGCGGCGCGGGGTCGCCTGCCCGTTCGGCCTGCTGGCGCCGCTGGCGCTGGCGGGTGTCTGCCTCGGCCTGGGCGCCGCGGCGGGGCGCGTCACCGCGGCCGGTCGCGCGGGGAGCGCGCTCCTCCTGCTCTACGCCGGCGCCTATGCGAGCTCCATCCTTCTGTTCTTTCCGACCGACCGCTACCGACTGCCGCTCGTGCCGGTGGCGGCGATCTTCGCCGGCCGCATGCTGACGGCCGGGGCCGTGGCCTGGAGGCGGCGGGCGATCCTGCTGGCGCTTGCGATCGGTCTCGTCGTGTTCAACCTCGACATCGGGGTGGCGCAGGAGTCTTGGCCCGAGGAGGCGGCACTCAACCGCGCCTACGCCCTGCGCGCGCGCGGCCGTGACGCCCTTGCCCGGGCGGCGTACGAGGAGGCGCTGGCGCTCAACCCCCGCCGTCTCGATCCGCACAACGCTCTGGCGGCGATGGCGGCGGCCGGGGGGGACTGGCCCGGGGCCGAGACGCACTATCGCGCCCTGGTGGACCTGGCGCCCGATTTCGTCGAGGCGCGCACGATGCTCGGCCGCGCCCTGGCCGGACAGGGCCGCACCGCCGAGGCGCGCGAGCAATGGCTGACGGCGGCGCACCTGGCGCCGGCGGCCGGCCCGGCGCTCGCGGAGCTCACCCTGTCGTGGCTCGCCGAGGGCGTCCTCGAGACCGCCTACGATTACGGCGGGCAGGCGGTGCGCGCCCGCCCCGATCTCCCGGAGACCCATTTCGCGCTGGCGTCGGCGGCGCGGGCGCTGCGGCGCCGCGACGTGGCGGTGCGCGAGTTCGCCGAGGCGGCGCGCCTCTTCCCGGAAGGCTCGGACGGCCGCCGCCGCGCCGGGGAGATCCTCGAGCGGATGCGGCGCGCCCGCGCGGGGTCGGCGCCGCCGCCGCGGCAGTGAGCGGGTAGGCGCGCACCTGATCTATGCTTGGCCTCCACGTGCTCGATCACGCTGTCGGGGGGGTCGGGACCATGAAGGAAGGACGCGAACCGGAAGTCCTCGTCGTCGGAGCGGGGCCGGTCGGCCTGATGGCCGCGCTGTTCCTCCAGCGCCAGGGAGTGGCGGTCGAGGTCATCGACCAGGACCAGCGCGTGGCGCAGCATTCGTACGCCCTGCCGCTTCACCCCCGGACGCTCGACCTGCTCGAGGACGCCGGGCTGCTGGCGACCGTGCTGCAGCGCGGCCGGCGGCTGCCGGGGATGGCGTTCTACGAGGGCGGCGACCGGCGGGCGGCCGTCGATTTCGCGCGCCTCGGCCTGAAGCACCCGTTCCTCGTCGTGCTGCGGCAGAGCGCCCTCGAGCGCCAGGCGGAGGACGAGCTCGGGCGCCGGGGCGTCAAGGTGCACTGGACGCACCGGCTCGAGGGCCTGCGTCTTACGGGCGGCCGCGTCGAGGCCGACGTGGCCCGCCTGGACGAGATGGCGTCCGGCTACCCGATCGCCCGCTCGGAGTGGGTGGTGGTCGGCCGCACGGTGCGCCGGCCGGCGTTCGTCATCGGCGCCGACGGCTGGAACTCGGCGGTGCGCCGCATGCTCGGCGTCGAGACCGAGGACGCGGGCGGCACGCTGATCTTCTCGGTCTACGAGTTCGAGGCGAAGGGCGAGATGCCCGACGAAGCGCGCGTCGTCCTCGGGAACCTCGAGCAGAGCGTCTACTGGCCCCTCGAAGCGGGGCGCTGCCGCTGGGGTTTCCAGATCGCGTCCGCCGCCGATCACCAGCCGACCCTCGAGCGCCTGCGCGACTTCCTGGCGCGCCGGGCGCCCTGGTTCGCGGCGCGCCCCGACAACCTCTACTGGTCGACGCTCGTTCAGTTCGATCGCCGGGCGGCGAGGACGTTCGCCGAGGGACCGGTCTTCCTGGCCGGGGACGCGGCGCACACCAGCACGCCGGTCGGCGCCTTCAGCATGAACGGCGGCATCGAGGAGGCGCACGACCTGGCGGATGGGATCACGCGGGTGCTGCGCCAGGGGGCGCCGATCGCCTCCCTGCACCAGCAGGCCTCGGCGCGACACGACGCCTGGCGCCGGCATCTCGGACTGCCCGGGGGCGGCGGCGGGCTGACCGCCGGCCCCGCGGCCGACGAATGGGTGAAGCGCAACGCCGACCGGATCGCCGCCTCGCTGCCCGCCTCCGGCGCCGCGCTCGCGGCCGCCCTCGGCCAGATTGGACTGGGTCTCAAGCCCTGATCCGGCCTCCGACACTCTTGACTCGATGCCGGTCGGATGGTAAGAACCGCAGGATTCCATGACACCGAACCCTGGCCACGAGGCGATCCTCGACAACCCGGCGGACCGCCGGCCGCCGCTGATCCTGAAGGAGCCGACCTTCCGCGCCATCACCGACGCGGTGGCCGAGCCGCTCGAGCGGCCGACTCCGATCGGCTGGTGGCTCTGCTTCGTCCCATCGGCGATGCTGATGGGGCTGCTGGGGATCGCGGTCTCCTGGCTGTTCTGGGAGGGGATCGGCATCTGGGGGTTGAATGTCCCGGTCGGCTGGGCGTGGGACATCACCAACTTCGTCTTCTGGGTCGGCATCGGCCATGCCGGCACGCTGATCTCGGCCATCCTCTTTCTGCTGCGGCAGCGCTGGCGCACCTCGATCAACCGGGCCGCCGAGGCGATGACCATCTTCGCCGTCATGTGCGCCCTGCTGTTTCCGGGCATTCACGTCGGCCGCGTCTGGGTGGCTTACTGGATGTTCCCGCTGCCGAACCAGATGGGGACCTGGCCGAACTTTCGCAGCCCGCTCCTGTGGGACGTCTTCGCGGTGAGCGTCTACGGCACGGTCTCGGCGATGTTCTGGTACGTCGGGCTCGTCCCCGACCTCGCCACCATGCGCGACCGTTGCAAGGCGAAGATCGGCCGCCTCGTCTACGGCGTCCTGGCGCTCGGCTGGCGCGGCTCGAACCGCCACTGGCAGCACTACGAGGTCGCCTACTTGCTGCTGGCGGCGCTCGCCACGCCGCTCGTGCTGTCGGTGCACTCGATCGTGTCGATGGACTTCGCGGTGTCGCAGCTGCCGGGCTGGCACACGACGATCTTCCCGCCCTACTTCGTCGCCGGGGCGATCTTCTCCGGCTTCGCGATGGTGGTCACCCTCATGGTGATCTGCCGCACCGCCTTCCGGCTCGAGAACATCATCACGCTGCGGCACTTCGACTACATGGCGAAAATCATCCTGCTGACCGGCAGCATGGTGGGCTACGCCTACTCGCTCGAGTTCTTCACCGCGTGGTACAGCGGCAATCCCTACGAGATCTTCACCTTCACCAACCGGGCGTTCGGGCCGTACGCCTGGGCCTACTGGATCATGGTCTCGTGCAACGTGCTCTCGCCGCAGATCTTCTGGTTCAAGAAGGCGCGCACCAGCATCCCGTTGCTGTTCGCGGTGTCGATCGTGGTGAACATCGGCATGTGGTTCGAGCGCTTCGTGATCATCGTCACGTCGCTGCACCGCGGGTTCCTGCCGTCGTCGTGGGGCTACTTCCGGCCGACCTTCTGGGACATCTCCACCTTCCTGGGATCGATCGGCCTGTTCTTCACGATGTTCTGCCTGTTCGTCCGTTTCGTGCCGATGGTGGCGGCCGCCGAGGTCAAGGGCGTGCTGCCGCAGGCCGACCCGCACTTCGAGCCGCGTCCGGAGCGCGCGCCGGCGGGCGCGGGGGCGCGCTGATGCCGCTGGCGCTCCTGGCCGACGACCTGCCGAAGGGGGAGACCTACGGCCTTCTGGCCGAGTTCGAAACCACCGGCGAGCTGTACCGCGCCTGCGAGGAGGTGCGCGACGCCGGCTACACCCGCTGGGATTCGCACACGCCGTTCCCGGTGCACGGTCTCGACCGCGCGATGGGGATGCGGCGTTCGATCCTGCCGCTCATCGTCCTGGGGATGGCGCTCGGGGGCGGGGCGCTCGGGTTCGGGCTGCAGTACTGGGTGCACAGCATCGAGTACCCGCTGGTGATCAGCGGCAAGCCGTTCTTCACCTGGCCGGCGTTCGTGCCGGTGACCTTCGAGCTGGCGGTGCTGTTCGGCGCCCTCGGCGCGGTGTTCGGCATGTTCGCGCTCAACCGTCTGCCGATGCACCACCACCCGCTGTTCAACTCGGAGCGCTTCGAGAGCGCCACCAACGACCGCTTCTTCATTTCGATCGAGTCGTGGGACCCTAAATTCGACGCCGCCGACACGCGCCGTTTCCTCGAAGGGATCGGGGCGCGCCACGTCGAGCTGGTGCCGTCGCGATGAGCCACCCCGCCACGCGTCTCGCGCTGCGCCCCGAGGAGGCCGTCCTCCCCGAGGGGCACCCCCTCCGCCGGCTGCCGGTGTTCGGCGTCGTCGCGGCGCTGCTCGGCCTCGCCGGGTCGGCGGCGCTCGGGATGGCCAACCCGGCGCAGTTCTTCTTCTCGTGGCTGGTCGCCTTCCTCTTCTTCCTGAGCCTGGCGATCGGGGCGCTCTACTTCGTCCTCATCCACTACGCGGTGCAGGCCGCCTGGGGCGTGGTGCTGCGGCGTGTCGCCGAGACAATCGCAGCCACGCTGCCGGTGCTCGCGCTGCTGTTCGTGCCGCTCGTCTTCGGGATGGGGGCGCTGTTCCCGTGGAGCCGGCCCGAAGCGCACGCCGACCACCTCCTGCACTGGAAGGCGCCGTTCCTGAACACACCGTTCTTCCTGGCGCGCGCCGCGATCTACTTCGTGGCCTGGTCGGCGATCGCGCTTCTGTGGTTCCGCGGCTCGCGGGCCCAGGACGCCACCGGCGACGTCGCCATCTCGCTGCGTCTGAGGCGCTTCAGCGGTCCGGCCCTGCTGGTGCTGGCGATCACCCAGACCTTCGCGTCGATCGACTGGATCATGTCGCTGACCCCGAAGTGGTATTCGACGGCCTTCGGCGTCTACTACTTCTCGGGCGCCATGGTGTCGTTCTTCGCCCTCTTGGCGATGGCGGCGGTGGTGCTGCGCAACGGGCCGCTCAAGGACGTCATCAGCGTCGAGCACCTGCACGATGTCGGCAAGCTGGTCTTCGCCTTCGTCTGCTTCTGGGCCTACATCGCCTTCTGCCAGTACTTCCTGATCTGGTACGGCAATCTGCCCGAGGAAACCGGCTGGTACCACGTCCGCCTGACCGGTTCGTGGAAGACGCTGTCGATGGCGCTGGCGATCGGCCATTTCGTCATCCCGTTCCTTCTGCTGATGGGGCGGACGGTGAAGCGCCGCGGCGCCGGGCTCCTGCTGGGGGCCGGCTGGGTGCTGCTGATGCACCTGCTCGACATCTACTGGCTGGTCATGCCGTCGCTGCACGAGGCGGGTGCGCGACCGGGGCTGCTCGATGCCGCCGCGTTCCTGGCGGTGGGCGGCGTGTTCACCGCGGCGGTCGGGTGGCTGCTGGTGCGCCAGCCGCTGGTGCCCCTGCGCGACCCGCGTCTGGCCGAGTCGCTGGCGCTCGAAAACGCCTAGGAGTGTCCGGCGACGGACGCGGTGCAGACGGCCGGGCGGTGCACGACATCCGGTTCGATACAGCCGTTGCGGTACAGCCGGTGCAAAACAGGGTAGTGGGTCAGTTTGAAACCGCCTTTTTCTCGGCGGCCTCTAGCAGGCCGATCACATCGTCCAGTGTCCAGACGTGATCCGTAACCCCGGCGGCCATCGCTGGCGTCACGCGCAGGGTCTGATGAATCCGCCCGAAGTTGTACCACATGAAGTGCAGCGCCACGGCGGCCTCAAGGTTCTCCACCTTCTTGCTGAAGGCGTTGGTCAGACGCGTGAACCGGCGCATGCTCATCCGCATGGTCAGGTTCTGGCGCTCGACGTAGGACGTCGAAACATGCTTCGGGTCCGGGCTGCCGGTACAGCATACGGTCTGCGTTCCGATGCATTTGGCCGGGCTATAGCGACCCTCGCCGCCCGGCTCCTGGCCGTACAGCTTGATGAGCATGGAGTAATCGACGTCGCTGCCAAAGGCGGCTTCGATGGCCTCGATGTAGACCTTGTGGCCGTCCGTCGTTAGCTGGATTCGGTTCGCCAGCCGGTCAGCAAGGGTCTGGATGAAATCGCGGGCCGTGGCCGCGCCACGGTTCCCGACGCGCCACGCCACGGCCAGCTTGCTATCGGCGTCGATGGCAGTCCACGTCCAGACGTCGCCCGCATCCGTGCGACCCTTGAGGGCGGCGGTCTTCTGCTTCATCCCGACGAAGCTCCAGATTTCGTCGCACTGCACCCGGCGGCATTTCAGCCCCTGGAGCGCCCCGTCCTGGAAGTCGGAACAGGCCCGCCCCAGGTCGCCCAGGAGCTTGAGGATCGTGCCCTTGGCAACGCCCGTCATGCGGCCCGTCGCCCGGATGCTGTTCCCCTCGACCAGGGCTACCACCACCGCCCGCCGCTTCTCTGTCGTTAGCCTGTTCATGGATGTATTATGCTTGAGCGGTCAAGCAAAGTCAAGAAGTATGTTGCCCCGAAGGTCCTCAAGGCGTACTCTTTGGGGTGCGCTGAGCCCCCGGCCGGATTCGAACCGACAGTGTCGTCCTTGCTGGGAACGTGCCTTAGCCCTTTGGCTACGGGGGCATACAGCGCGGCGGTATAGAGGGCTTGGCGGTCCCGCTAGAAACTCGGCCGGGACTGCCAAGCCCTTTTTTTGTTGCGGCGGTGGTGGCGGACGGGGTAGAATCTGGACGAAATAACGCTCCTTGTTGGCCACAGCCTGTCCTCCGGGGACGTTGTTTCGAAGCTATTGGCCTCACCTGTGACAGCAGGTGGGGCCGCTTCGTTTTAGGCGGATTCTTCCTTATCCTTCTCCTCGTCTACTAAATCCGTTGTCTCGGCCTTTTCCTGGGTGCGCTCCTGGGACCTCTTGTTCATCACGTCCGGATACCAGGAGGGCAGCCCGAATTGACCGTTGGGCAGCCGATGGAACATCTTGCTGTTTTTCGCCAAGGTCATCGTGAAACTGCGGAGTCGGTCGTTATCTTTCCAATTCAACATCCGGAAATCGAACCCACCCTCCTGAAGTCCTCGGATGATTTCTTCGGCGGGGCAGGCGCGACGGCGTGACTCAAGGTATTCCTTCGCGGCCGTCAGAATGGATTTCCCATAGAACTGATCCGACCGGATCGTCGCTGAACCAACCTGCTCCACGGTGATGTCATTGAACATGGGGTCCTCGCCCATTCGGCGTCGCAGCGAATTGATCATCTTCTTCGTTTCAACGATCTCCTGCATCTGCTCCTGTAGTTGACCCAGCAGGACCTCGACAGCGGAACCCAGCTTCTCGTTCATTGCCCTGTCCTCCATGTGGCCCGGCGATGACAGCGCCGAACGGCAAGATACTAGCATAACGCGAACGTATCGCGTAGCTTTGAACTGTAGATTTTATAAGTGACTTGTTTTAAGTTATTTACAAATCTTTGTGTGTAACTACCTTGTCGCGCTCGCCATTCTTACCCCGATTTCCTGCGCCCCCACCGAGCCCGCGCAGCCTTTTTGGCGATGGCCTTCCGGCGACGGACACTCAGACTGGCAGCTCTGGCCGGTCCACCCTTCAGACCGCCACGACGGCCGAGCGATACAGCGGCGGGGTCCTTCGCTGGCTTGGCAGGTTCGCCCGTAGCCTCCTGCACGATGTTCACTGCCAGGACATTCGGGTCCGATGGCTTCCTTGAGCGGTTAGGCATACAGATAGGATATGCGGTTTGACATCACCTCGCAAGGGGCCTACGATCCCCTCATCTGTTGGGGGACGCCAGTGCCACTTCGAGAGGAACAGGCGGCCTTCGAGGAGATGTTGCCATCCCTCCTCAAGGACCATCCTGGTGAGTTTGCCTTGTTCAAGAACCGAGCACCGGTCGCATTTTTCGCTACCGAGGAAGCCGCACTACGAGCGGCCCTATCCCAGTTCGGCCTTGGGTCCGACTTCCTGGTTGCCAGAGTCGAGAAGCTTAACCCGCAGCCCGTCTCGATTTCTTGGGAGACCGGGGTAATGTTTGGGTAACGAGCAAAAACGAAAGGCCCGCGAAAAGAGAATCCAGAAGCACCTCGCGAGAGAACGCGCGCGAGCCGCGAGGGTCGCTGGTCCGAGTCAGGCTCGCCGCGCAGTCATTAATTTCAATAGCTCCTCGACGTTGGCGCGCTGTGGACCGATTCTCAAGGCCATATGGTCGGTTCCAAAGGTGTACGCAGAAGCCTTGGTCAAATCCGGTCGTCCTGTGCCGCCTCCCATTTCCGGACTCATGCTCATAGATACCGGGGCAAGCCAAACCTGCATTGCCCTTGATGCAGCGCAAGAAATGGGATTGGAGCCGATCAGGCTGACGCAATCCTATGGCGCTCACGGACTTCAAGAGAACCCAGTCTACTTTGCGCATCTGGATGTCATATTTGACGCACCCGGCAAGACTCCTACCGCGGTTCAGGCCGATTGCGATGCATCCGGCATTAAAGATCTTCATAGATTCGCTGAACATATGAAGATCAAGCTGGGCGGGGTCACGCCTCGCCTGGTCGGACTGCTTGGGCGTGACTGGCTTATGCACGGCACGCTCATCTATGAAGGAAGCAAGGGCAGGTTTGAGTTCAAGCTGGACCTGGATTCCTTCCCCGAACCCGAGCTGCCGTCTCCTAGTTCACCAAACTGACCCACTACCCAAAACAGCCGTTGCTTTACCCATGTTGGCGGACGGTGTAAACTCCGGCGTTTTTGCGGCGCCCCCGGCCCGGGGTCCGGTCGTGGCGCTTCGATTCACTATCATCAGGAGGAGAGGACGATGTTGACGAAGAGGAACATCCTCGCCGCCACGGCGATCCTGGGTCTGGCGGTCGTGGCGACGGGAAGCGCGTTCGCGGGAACCATCACCGGCACGGTGACCTACGAGGGCAAGGTCCCGAACCTCAAGCCGATCGCGATGGACGCCGACCCGAGCTGCGCCAAGAAGCACACAACGCCCCAGCCGAGCGACGTCCTGGTTCTGGGCGACGGCAACACGATGGCGAACATCCTGGTGCGCGTCGTCGGCGGCCTGCCGGCCGGCAAGACCTGGCCCGCCCCGAAGGAGCCGGCCGTTCTCGACCAGAACGGCTGCCGCTACGAGCCGCATGTCATCGGCATCCAGATCGGCCAGCCGTTCCGCATCCTCAACTCGGACGGCATCCTGCACAACGTGCACTCGCTGCCCAAGGTGAACAAGCCGTTCAACAGGGCGATGCCGGCGAACATCAAGGAGACCACCACCTCCTTCGACAAGGAAGAGAGCATCTTCCAGGTGAAATGCGACGTGCATCCGTGGATGAGCGCCTTTATCGCGGTGACGACGAATCCGTTCTACGCGGTCACGAAGAAGGATGGCAAGTTCTCGATCGCCAACCTCGACCCCGGCACCTACGAGATCGAGGCCTGGCACGAGAAGCTCGGGACCCAGAAGGCGTCGGTCACGATCGGCGCGGGCGACACCAAGCCGATCGCATTCAAGTTCACCGCGCCAGCGGGCAAGTAGCCGCCCGCCGGGGGGAGGAGCGGACAGGATGCACGACACCGGAACGGCCCACAGCCACGGCCCGGACCACGTCCTCGACGGGGGGCACGGGGGACACCACCAGCAGGGTTTCCTGCGGACGTGGGTCTTCTCGGTCGACCACAAGGTCATCGGCATGCAGTACTCCGTGACCGGCCTGCTGTTCCTGATGTTCGGCTTCTGCCTGATGATGCTGATGCGCTGGCAGCTGGCCTACCCGGGGGAGCCGGTCGCGTGGCTGGGCGCCATCCTCGGCGAGGCCCGCATGCCCGGCGGCGTCATGCTGCCCGAGTTCTACAACGAGCTCGGGGCGATGCACGGCACCATCATGGTGTTCCTCGGGGTCGTGCCGCTGGCCGTCGGCGGCTTCGGCAATTTCGTCCTGCCGTTGCAGATCGGGGCGCCCGACATGGCGTTTCCGAAGATCAATATGATGTCGTACCAGGCCTACGTCCTCGGCGGCGTGATCATGCTGGCCAGCTTCTTCGTGCCGGGTGGCGCGGCCCAGTCGGGGTGGACGTCGTACTCGCCGCTGGCGGCCCTCGCCGGCAGCGGACAGACCTGGTGGCTCCTCGGCATGGTCTGCCTCATCACCTCGTCGCTCCTCGGGTCGATCAACTTCATCGTCACGACCGTGCAGCTGCGGGCGAAGGGGCTGACCTTCTTCCGCTTCCCGTTCTTCGTCTGGGCGCAGTTCGTGACCTCGTTCCTGCTGCTGCTGGCGTTCCCGCCGCTCGAGGCGGCGGGAGTGCTGCAGCTCATGGACCGGGTGGCGGGGACCTCGTTCTTCATGCCGAGCGGCCTGGTGGTCAGCGGCCAGGCCCTCACCATCAGCGGCGGCGGCAACCCGCTGTTGTGGCAGCATCTGTTCTGGTTCCTGGCGCACCCCGAGGTCTACGTCCTGATCCTGCCGGCGATGGGGATCGTCGCGGAGATCATCGCCAACAACACCCGCAAGCCGCTGTTCGGCTACAAGACCATGGTCTGGTCGCTGATCTGGCTCGGCTTCACCTCGTTCATCGTCTGGGCCCACCACATGTTCATGACCGGGATGGGCACGGTGATGTCGACCTTCTTCCAGACGACCACGATGATCATCTCGATCCCGTCGGTGATCATCCTGACGTCGCTGATGATCTCGCTGTGGGGCGGGTCGATCCGCTTCAACACGCCGATGCTGTTCGCGCTGGCGTTCCTGCCCATGTTCGGCATCGGCGGGCTCACCGGGCTGCCGCTCGGGCTGAACATCACCGACATCCCGCTGCACGACACCTACTACGTCATCGGCCACTTCCACTACGTGGTGGCGCCGGGGACGATCTTCGCCCTGTTCGCCGGCATCTACTACTGGTTCCCCAAGGCGACCGGCCGGATGATGAACGAGACCCTCGGCAGGATCCACTTCTGGCCGTCGTTCGTCTGCATGAACGTCATCTTCATGCCGATGTTCATCGTCGGGCTGGCCGGCGTCTCGCGGCGGCTGTACGACGGCGGCCTGTCGTACGAGTTCGCCAGGCCGGTGCTGCACTGGAACGCGGTCTCGTCGTGGGGCGCGTGGGCGCTCGGGCTGGCCCAGATACCGTTCATCATCAACTTCTTCTGGAGCATCCGGCACGGGAAGAAGGTCGACCGGAATCCGTGGCAGGCGACCACGCTCGAGTGGGCCGCGCCGTCGCCGCCGCCGCACGGCAATTTCGTGACCGAGCCGGTGGTGCACCGCGGTCCGTACGAGTACAGCGTTCCCGGGGCCAAGACCGACTACCTGCCCCAGTTCGACGCGACGGAGGCGCGCTGACGATGGAAATCCCCTACGTCGTCACCGCCCGCCAGGACACCGGCCTCAACAACGGCAAGATCGGCATCTGGCTGTTCCTCGCCAGCGAGGTCATGCTGTTCGGGGCGCTGTTCGCGACCTACATCCTGCTGCGCGTCGGCGCGCCGACCTGGCCGCACGGCTCGTCGATCCTCAACGTGCCGATGGCGACCTTCAACACCGCGGTGCTGATCTCGTCGTCGGTGACCATGGTCATGGCGTGGGCATCGGTCATGCGCCGGCGCTTCGCCGCCTATCGCGGTTACATGGGCGCCACCGTCCTGCTCGGCGGCGTCTTTCTCGTGGTGAAGTACTTCGAGTACTCGGCCAAGTTCCACCACGAGCTGTTCCCGCGGACCAACACCTTCCTCGCCATCTACTTCACGCTGACCGGCCTGCACATGCTGCACGTGATCGGCGGGATGGTGGTGAACGCGTATTTCTGGGGCCCCGGCGCCAGGCTCTACCACCAGAACCCCGAGTGGTTCGCGAACCGCGTCGAGAACTGCGGCCTGTTCTGGCACTTCGTCGATCTCGTCTGGATTTTCCTGTTCCCGGTTCTGTACCTGCTGTAGGAGGCGTCATGGGCGATCACTCCGCCGACATCGACAAGCACATCAGGATCTACGTCGTCGTCTTCGTGTCCCTGATGGCCCTGACGCTGATCACGGTGGCGATCTCGTACCTGCACCTGCCCCTGCCGTACGCCGTCGCCGTGGCGCTGGCGGTCGCCTGCACCAAGGGGTCGCTCGTCGCCTGCTACTTCATGCACCTGATCTCCGAGAAGCGGCTGATCTTCATGGTGCTGGCGCTGACGGCGGTGCTGTTCCTGGCGCTGATGATGCTGCCGATCTTCACGGTCGCGGATCGGGTGCAGGTGCCGTGAGCCTGAAGGCCTTCCACGTCCTGTTCATCGTCGCCGCGACGCTCCTGGCGGGCGGTCTCGGTGTCTGGTGCCTGCGCGAGCATGCCGCCGCGGGGGACGGCGCCGGCATCCTCGTGGGTGCGGTGGTGTCGTTCGCGGCCGCCGGGGGGCTGGTCGTCTACGGGGCCTGGTTCCTGCGCAAGATGAGGGGGCTGTGACGCCGGCGGGGGCCGCCCGCGCGACGCGCGCCACCGTCGCCGCCCTGGCGCTGTGGGTGCTGGCGCCCGGCGCCGCCCGCGCCTGCCAGGCCTGCTTCGGCGGCGGCGACACGCCGATGATCGACGGCGCCCGCGCCGGCGCCTGGGCGCTCATCGCCCTGACCCTCACGGTGCAGGGCGCGTTCGCAGGGTTCTTTTTTTACTTGAGGCGGCGCTTCAAGAAGGCCGCCGCCTCGATCCCCGGGCCCGACAGCCAGGGCCCGCACTCGTGACGAGGATGTGATGACGGATCTCCTGGGGCTCCCGTACCTGGCGTCGCAGCATGGCGGCGCGATCGACCGCACGGTCGGCTACATGCACGTGCTGATGCTCGCGCTGTTCGTCGGCTGGGGCGGCTTCCTGCTGTACGCTCTCTGGCGCTTCCGGCGCGCGCGCAACCCGGTGGCGAACTACCACGGGGTCACGAGCCACGCGTCGTCGTACCTCGAGGTCGGGGTGGCCGTCGCCGAGGGCGTGCTGCTGTTCGGGTTCTCGGTGCCGATGTGGATGCAGCGCGTCGACCGGATCCCGCCCGAGAGCCAGGCGACCGTCGTCGAGGTGACCGCCGAGCAGTTCGCCTGGAACATCCACTACGCCGGTCCCGACGGCCGCTTCGGCCGCACCGACATCAAGCTGATCGACGTGCAGACCAACCCGCTCGGGCTCGACCATGAGGACGCGGCCGCCAAGGACGACGTCATCACGCTGAACCAGCTGCACCTGCCGGCCGGCAAGCCGGCGATCATCAAGCTGCGCAGCAAGGACGTCATCCACTCGTTCAACCTGCCCGAGTTCCGCATCAAGCAGGACATGGTGCCCGGCCTGACCATTCCGGTGTGGTTCGTGCCCGACGTCACGACCGCGCAGATGCGCGAGCGCACCGGCAATCCCGAGTTCACGTACGAGATTGCCTGCGCCCAGCTCTGCGGCCTCGGCCACTACCGCATGCGCGGCTTCGTCACCATCGACACCCCCGATGAGTACCAGGCCTGGATGGACGCCGAGCAGGCGAAGATCCGGGAGTCGGGGGACGAGGACGGCTGGAACTGAGGAGCACCCGGAGGGCGGGATGAACCACACGACGCCCGGACGTGGCATCGCCGCGGGGACCGTCGTGGCCGGTCCGCCGTCCCCGGAAGCCGAACGCGTCCTGACCGGCGAGGCCGCCGCCTTCCTGGCCCGCCTGCAACGCGCCTTCGGCGCCCGCCGCGAGGAGCTGCTCGCCCGGCGCGCCGCCCGGCAGGCCGCTTTCGACGCCGGCGCCGACCTCGACTTTCTCCCCGAGACCCGCGCCCTCCGCGACGACGCATCGTGGCGCGTCGCTTCGATCCCGGCCGATCTCGAGCGGCGACACATCGAGATCACCGGGCCCACCGACCGCAAGATGCTGATCAACGCCCTGAACTCGGGCGCCGACGTCTTCATGGCCGACTTCGAGGACGCCAACGCGCCGACCTGGGCGAACATGGTCGAGGGGCAGGCGAACCTGATCGATGCCGTCGACGGCCGCCTCGAGTTCACCAGCCCCGACGGGCGGGTCTACCGGCTCAACGACAGGGCCGCCGTCCTGATGGTGCGGCCGCGCGGCTGGCACCTGGTCGAGAAGCACCTGCTCGTCGACGGACAGCCGATGTCGGGGTCGCTGTTCGACTTCGGCCTTTACCTCTTCCACAACCACGCGCGGCTGAAGGCCCGGGGGACGGGTCCCTACTTCTACCTGCCGAAGATGGAGAGCCACCTCGAGGCGCGCCTGTGGAACGACGTCTTCGTCGAGGCGCAGGCGGCGCTCGGCGTGGCGCGCGGAACGATCCGCGCCACCGTCCTGATCGAGACGATCCCGGCCGCCTTCGAGATGGACGAGATCCTGCACTCGCTGCGCGAGCACATCGCCGGGCTCAACGCCGGCCGCTGGGACTACCTGTTTTCGGTGATCAAGAAGTTCCGCAACCGTCCCGGCTTCATGCTACCCGATCGCGGCCAGGTCACCATGACGGCGCCGTTCATGCGCGCCTACGCCCTGCTCCTGGTGCGCACCTGCCACCGGCGCGGCGCGCACGCGATGGGGGGCATGGCGGCCTTCATCCCGAGCCGGAAGGACGCCGAGGTCAACGCCACGGCGCTTGCCCGGGTGCGCGAGGACAAGGAGCGCGAGACCGGCGACGGATTCGACGGCACCTGGGTGGCCCACCCCGACCTCGTCCCGGTGGCGCGGGAGATTTTCGATCGGACGCTGGGGGCGCGGCCGCACCAGAAGGACCGCGGGCGCGACGAGGTCGTCGTGCGGGCGCGCGACCTGACCGACTTCACCGTCGCCGGCGGCGCCATCACCGAGAAGGGGGTCCGGCACAACATCAGCGTCGCCCTGCAGTACATCGAGGCATGGCTGCGGGGCAGCGGCGCGGTCGCCATCTACAACCTGATGGAGGACACCGCGACCGCCGAGATCTCGCGGGCGCAGCTCTGGCTGTGGCTGCATCGCAGGGCGCGTCTCGACGACGGCCGCGCGGTCGACGCGGCCCTCTACCGCCGCCTGGCGGACGAGGAGCAGGGCCGGCTCGAGCCGGCCGGGGCCGCGTCCGCGCCGGCCGGCGCGGTCCCACCAACGACGGGCCGCTACGCCCGGGCCCGCCAGGTCCTCGACCAGCTGGTTCTCGAGCCCGCGTTCGTGGACTTCCTCACCCTCGCGACCTATAACCTCTTCTGATCGGGCCGGCCCCCGGCCTGCCCGGAGGGGGATCGGCATGCACGATCAGAAGCAGGCCATCGAGATCGCCAATGAGTGGGCCACCAACCCGCGCTGGCAGGGGATCACCCGCCCCTATCCCGCGGCCGAGGTGGTCCGGCTCCGGGGTTCGATCCAGCTCTACTACACCCTCGCCACCATGGGCTCGACGCGCCTCTGGCACCTGCTGCAGGCCGAGCCGTTCCTGCGCGCCCTGGGGGCGCTCACCGGGAACCAGGCGATCCAGCAGGTGGCGGCGGGCCTCAAGGCGATCTATGTCAGCGGCTGGCAGGTGGCGGGGGACGCCAACGACTCCCTGCACATGTACCCCGATCAGAGCCTCTACCCGGTGAGCAGCGTCCCGCGCCTGATCCAGCGGATCAACAACGCCCTCGTCCGCGCCGACCAGATCCAGCACATGCAGGGGAAAAACGGCACCCACTGGTTCGCGCCGATCGTCGCCGACGCCGAGGCGGGATTCGGCGGGCCGCTCAACACCTTCGAGCTGGTGAAGGCGATGATCGAGGCCGGGGCCGCGGCGGTCCACCTCGAGGACCAGCTCTCGTCCCTGAAGAAGTGCGGTCACATGGGGGGCAAGGTGCTGGTGGCGGTGCACGAGTTCATCCCCAAGCTGGTGGCGGCGCGGCTGGCGGCCGATGTCCTGGGGGTGCCGACGCTGCTCGTGGCGCGCACCGACGCGGCGGGGGCCAACCTCATCCGCAGCGTCAACGACCCGGTCGACGCGCACTTCGCCACCGGCGACCAGACACCCGACGGCTACTTCGTCGTCCGCGGCGGCCTCGAGTACGCCATCGAGAAGGGGCGGGCGTACGCGCCGTACGCCGACCTGATCTGGTGCGAGACCTCCAAGCCCGACATCGGCGAGGCGCGCGACTTCGCGCAGGGGATCCACGAGAGGTTCCCCGGCAAGCTCCTGGCGTACAACTGCTCGCCGTCGTTCAACTGGCGGCGGCACCTCGACGAGCGGGCGATGGCGTCGTTCCAGGAGACGCTGGCCGGGTTCGGCTACCGGTTCCAGTTCGTGACCCTCGCCGGGTTCCACGCCCTCAACACCTCGATGTTCGACCTCGCCCGCCAGTACCGCGACGAGGGGATGCTCGCCTACTCGCGCCTCCAGGAGCAGGAGTTCGACCTCGAACGCCGGCACGGCTACGCCGCCATCAAGCACCAGGCCTTCGTCGGCGCCGGCTACTTCGACGAGATCCAGATGGCGGTCACCGGCGGCGCGGTCTCGACCACCGCCCTCAAGGGCTCGACCGAGGAGGAGCAGTTCGAACAGCCGGGTCCGCGGCCGGTGGCCAGGCCGGGCGGGAAACGCTCCCGGTAGGAGGGTGCCGGTGGAAGCCCGCGCGGGCACGGCAGCGGCGCCGAGCGACAGCCGGCTCGCCAACGAGACGGCGCGCGCCATCCTGCGCGGCTTCGAGGAGCACCAGCGCCGCTTCCGCGACATCACCCGGCGGGCGCGGGCCCGGTTCGAGGCGCGCGACACCGCCGCCATGCGCCGCGACGCCATCGAGCGCCTCGACCTGTACAAGGCGGTGGCCGACGGCGTCGTCGACGAGGTCAGGGCGCTGCTCGGCGAGCGCGCCGGGCGCGACCTGTTGTGGGCCGGCGCCAAGGCGGTCTTCTCGGGGCTCATCCCCGGCCGCGACGACTGGGATCTCGCCGAGACCTTCTTCAACTCGATCACCCGGCGGATCTTCGCCACCGTCGGCGTGAACCGCGCCATCGAGTTCGTCGACACCGATTTCGACACGCCGCCGACCCGCTCGGGCCGGCCGATCGTCCGCGCCTACGCCGCGCCGGTGTCGACCGTCGCCCTGCTCGAGGCGATCCTCAACGACTGCGACCTCGCGGCCCGCTGGGAGGACCCCGCCCGCGACGTGCGCCTGGCCGCCGCCGATCTCGACGCCCGCCTGCGCGGCCTCGGCTGGAACGGGACCGTCGACCGGGCCGAGATCGTCGAACCGATCTTCTACCGCGGCGACGGGGCCTACCTCGTCGGCCGCGCCTTCGCCGGCACGCACGTCTTTCCGCTGGTGCTGGCGCTGCTGCACGGGCCCGACGGCGTCGTCGTCGACGCGTTGCTCCTGCGCGAAGGCGACGTCAGCATCCTGTTCTCGTTCGCGCACTCGTACTTCCACGTCGACTGCGATCGGCCGTATGACCTGGTGCAGTTCCTGCGACGCCTGCTGCCGAAGAAGCGCGTCACCGAGCTGTACACCTCGATCGGCGCCGCCAAGCACGGCAAGACCGAGCGCTACCGCGAGCTGCTGCGCCATCTCGACCAGTCCGACGACCTGTTCGAGATCGCCCGGGGCGACCGCGGCATGGTGATGATCGTCTTCACCATGCCGTCGTACGAGGACGTCTTCAAGATCATCCGCGACGAGTTCGACGAGCCCAAGCGCACCACCGGCGCCGAGGTCATGGCCAAGTATCGGCTCGTCTTCCGGCACGACCGCGCCGGCCGCCTCATCGACGCCCAGGAGTTCGAGCACCTGCGCTTCGACCGCCGCCGCTTCGCCCCCGATCTGCTCGAGGAGCTGACGCGCCGCGCCGCGCGCCGGGTGACCATCGACGGCGATTCGGTGGTCATCCGGCACCTCTACATCGAGCGCCGCCTGACACCGCTGAACCTGTTCCTGAAGTCCGCCAGCCCCGAGGCCGGGCGCGCGGCGGTCGTCGACTACGGCAGGGCGATCAAGGACCTGGCGTCGGCGAACATCTTCCCCGGCGACATCCTGCTGAAGAACTTCGGCGTGTCGCGCCACGGCCGGGTGATCTTCTACGACTACGACGAATTATGCCTGCTGACCGACTGCGCCTTCCGGGACATGCCGGCGGCGCGCAACGACGACGAGGAATACGCCGCCGAGCCGCAGTACTTCGTCGGCGAGAATGACATCTTTCCCGAGGAGTTCCGCTCGTTCCTGGGCCTCGCCGGCGACCTGCGCGAGGCCTTCACGCAGACCCACACCGATCTGTTCGAGGCCGCCGCGTGGCGCGCCGTCCAGGAACGGGTGCGCGCCGGCGACCTCATCCGGATCGCGCCGTACCACGAGTCACGACGGCTGCGGCGGCCGGGGTCGGCGGAGTGAGGGATCGAGTCACGGCGTCCCTGTTCCCGGCTTACTTGCTCTTGAGGTTGACACCCACCTTGACCCAGAAACCGGCATGGGGCGGGACCGCAATCTTCCACCCGGGCATCTTGTCCCTGACGCATGTGGCGAGAGCGGTGGCCGGCTTCACAAGAGCCTGGTCGACCACGCCCGATCCATCGACGCGCACGAAGAGATCGAAATCGGCGAGGTCGGGGCGCTTCGTCTCCTTGGCGCAGCGCTGAATCGTGCCGCCGTGGTCCCGGCCGAAGCCCTGCCCCAGCGCTTCTCCGAACTTCCTGCCCTCGGCGGTGTCGGCCCCTGCCTTCGCGGCGGCCTCGGCCGCGGAGATCTCATCCTGCCCGAAGGTGATGCGAAGGGGTGCCAGCACCGAGAACGCCAGCACCAGCACGGCGGCACCTGCAGCGGTTGTCGGTCGCATGTGTCTCGATCCCGGCATGATGTCCGTGGCCCGAACGCTGCGCGTCCGCTGCACGAGCTGATTATCCCTCGTTCGAAATGACCTCGCGCGCTCGTCGCAGGGTATCGTCAAAACGTGACTCAAGGGCGCTATTCACCCCGCGACAACCGGCAACGACACGTTCCGCCCAGTCCAGGTACTCTCGTCGACGTTCGAGAGACCAATCGGCCGGCGGGCTGTCGGTGACCTCTCTCACGTTGGAAATCTTGTCTGCGATCTTGATCAGCTTGGCCGAGGGCGACAGTTGCGGAGCGTGCTCCGCCTGAAGGTGCTTGCGTTCGGCCTTGGGGAGACTCCTGTCATCGGTGACTTCCTGCACCAGGCGACGGATCGCTGCGCCGAACGTCGCCTCCAGCTCCGCCGGACTGGTGCGCGTGTCTTCAACCGTATCGTGCAACACTGCGGCGGCCAGGGTGGCCTCGTCCTGCACGCCGCCGATGTTGGCCAACATGGCAGCGACCTCTATCGGGTGGTTGATGTAGGGCGACGCGTCCACGCCCTTGCGCCGCTGGTCGCGGTGCATTTCAGCCGAAAACTGGATAGCCGCCAGCAGCACACCGACGTTCATCGCTGCCCCGCGGCTACGTCCAAGCGACGCAGGAGTCTCTCGCAACAATAACGACCCGGCTCGGCGGCCGGCCGGAGGCCGGTCCGCTGCAGCCGGTTGTCGGACGGCCAGCAGCAATGCCGAGAGAACTTTTCGTACGCCGCTGAGCAGTAGAGGTCTACGCTCATCATTTGCTCGTCGGTGACGGCGCCAGAAGACCCGCCAACGCGCCGATGGCGGCAGCACCCAGTGCAGTGAGAACATCTGGAATGTTCGGCGTGCTACCAGCGGAAGCAATGGCACTGAGGTAGATGGCTCCGCCCGTCGCCGTGATGCAGACGACTCCGAGGGCGAGTACGACGATACGGTACGTCCAGCGATCAGTAACGAATGCAGGTGGCGGCAGATTGCGTGTGACTTGCTGGGCCAGCTTGCGAAGGGTGGACTCCGGATTCAACTTGACCTGGTCGAGGAGGCCAGGCGTTTCGAGCAGCTGATCGACGAGAGCGTCGGCGGAACGCGGAGGTTCGGCCATAGAGTCCTCCAACCCCTTACAGGGTACTGAAAAACGCCCGGCCAATAACCTGGCCGTCCAACGCCCCGCGTAACCCGCGGCAGTCCGTCGGGTTCATGCGGTAGCTATGTCAGTCACATGGGCCAGGTTGACCCAAGCCAATGCCGAGAACCGAGTATGGAATCCTGCCGTGCACAACGTCAACCGTGCCAGACCCCAGGTCGGCGAACTCTCCGAGCGGCCGGCTTTCACCTACGTCACCAAATAATGCACGACCTCGTACGTCGCCTGCCGCACTCAGCCGCCGCGCTTCGCGAGCGAACGCAACCCGGTCACTGTAGTACAGGACTTCGCCGTCATAGTCTCGCGAACGGGTCCGAAATACCAAAGCCCGAACGTGGCGATCACAGCACCGGCGGCTGTCACGATCGCGACCACTGGGATGATCATATGAGAACGCATCCACCACTCTGTCAGCCTGCCAACCTCCGCGATCGGCATGGCGTGAAACGGGCCGATCTGCGTCGCCATGCGGAACATTCGTGGGCCTTTCGGCCCATTTCGAGGCGCCGGCAAGGCCCGTGGTCCCCGGACCCCGCTGGTGCCGATGCGTCCGGGAGCGGCCCATCAGAAACCGCGTCGAATTGGGCTCCCGGGGGCGGCAGGCCTTGGGAGACTCCCGGGAGGGATGGGGGGTGCGAAGGGTCCGAGCGGGCCGGTTCCAAGGGGCGCCACGCCTGCCTCCGTAAAAATCGAACCATGGTCCCGCCGGGCGGAATTCCTGTCAATTATTAATGACGTGAAACAGGTGGTGGCCGGGGCTTTCACGGAGGATGCCCGGTGACCAGGGGCACGCTACCATAGGCGCTGGCGACCCTGAAAGCCACCTGGGGGTGGCCTCCGGCCTCGATTTCGCGTATCTTCATGACGTGCCGCAAGCCAGCCAAGCCCTGAAAACCGAGCCCGCCCCGCCCGTTGACCTCCCACAGGCCGCATCAGCGCCCTGGAAGCTGGTCGTCGCGAAGTACCAGCAGCCGTCGACCGGGCGGTCGGTCTGGCAGCTCGTCAACACCCTCGTGCCGTATGCGTTCCTCTGGTACCTGATGGATCTCAGCCGGGGGGTGTCGTGGTGGCTGACGCTGCCGCTGGCGATCCTCACGGCCGGGTTTCAGGTGCGGGTGTTCATCATCTCCCACGACTGCGGGCATGGCTCGTTCTTCAGGTCGAGGACGGCCAACGACATCGTCGGGACGATCACGGGGTTCCTTACCCTCACACCCTACTATCACTGGCGCTGGGAGCATTCGCTCCACCACGCGTCGTCGGGCGATCTGGACCGGCGCGGCACCGGCGACATCTGGACGATGACGGTGCAGGAGTACCTTGAGTCGTCGCGCTGGAAGCGGTTCTCCTACAAGCTGGCGCGCAACCCGGTGGTGCTGTTCGTGATCGCACCGCTCTTCCTGTTCCTCGTCTGGCAGCGGTTCCCCAAGGCCCGGGCGAACCCGCGCGAGCGCCGCTCGGTCATCTGGACCAACGTGGCGCTACTCGTTTTCGCTGCGGCGATGAGCGCGGTGTTCGGCATCCGGGACTATGTGATTCTCCAGTTGACGGTCCTGGCGATCGCCGGCTCGGCCGGGGTATGGCTGTTCTACGTGCAGCACCAGTTCGAGGGGGTCTACTGGAAGCGCCGGGCCGAGTGGGATTACACGACGGCGGCGCTCAAGGGCAGCTCGTTCTACAAGCTGCCCGGGATCCTGCAGTGGTTCTCGGGCAACATCGGGTTCCACCACATCCACCACCTCAGCCCGCGCATCCCGAACTACAACCTCGAGTCGTGCCACAAGGCCGACCCGCTGTTCCAGGGCGTCAAACCGGTCACGCTGCTCTCGAGCATGAAGTCGTTCACCTTCCGCCTCTGGGACGAGCGGCGCGGCAAGCTGGTCGGGTACCGCGGCCTGCGCCGTTCCCGTCGCCGGCAGGAACCTCCGACCGCGGCACGGCCCGGATGGTCGGTGGAGTGATGGCGTCCGGCTGCCGGATTGTGCTATTGTTGGGCCACGATCACGACGAAGCGTGATCCCGGAGAGCGCATTGAGCAAAGGCACTGAGACATTCGCGGTCAATGACCGAATCAACCATTCCGAGCATGGGCTGGGCAAGATCACCGAAGTCAATCCCCGTCACACGACCATCAGTTTCGACCAGGCCGGGATCAGGAAGTTCGTGACCAGCATGGTCCGGCTGGAACGCAGCGACGCTCCGGCCCCGCCCAAAGCCTCCAGGGCCAAGGCCTCCAAGACCGCCAAGCCGAAGGCGACGAAGAAGAGCTGAGCCGGTCACCCGGCCGCCCCGGCCCCTCCGCCTCAGGACTCGAGGAACATCTCGTCCGTGTCGCTGTCGTAGGCGAACAGCTCCGCGAACCGGCCCCACGAAATCGCCAGGTCGAGCTGTTCCTCGGCGAAGTCGCCGACCTCCTCGCGCAGCTTGTCGAGGAAGAAGTCGCGGTCGACGCGCTTGTCATCGTCGCGTTGCAGCGTCTCGTACATCCAGCGGATCATCGGCACGCGCAGGATGCGCCCGGCGGCGATCTCCTTGCGGGTGAGAATCGACGCCTCGGCGTAGGCGCGGCCGAGCGGCGTGATCAGAAGATCGCCCTCCTGCACCTGGCAAAAGCCGACCAGCTCGCCCGCCTCGACGATCGGCAGCAGGTCGTCGAGCTCGAGCGCCAGGTCGGCGCCGAGGCGCGGCAGGTCGGCGTGGCCGCCGTCCTCGACCAGCTTCTCGGCGAGACCGGCGAGGGCGTTGAGGCGCGCCTTCGGCAGCTTGCGCGCCGCCTGCGCGAGGGTCTCCGCCTCGGGGCGCGTCCGCCCGGCGACCGCGGCGTAGACGCTCTCGACGATCGCCTGGAAGGCGGTGTCCTGGCGCTTGCGCGGATGACGCAGGGGCACGGCGACGTCGGCGAGGACCCGGCCGGGGTTCTTGGCCATCACCACGACGCGATCCGACAGCAGGACCGCCTCCTCGATGTTGTGCGTGACCATGAGGATGGCGCGCGTCGACATGGCCTTGTTGAGCCACAGCTCGAGCAGCTCGCCGCGCAGTGCCTCGGCGGAGAGCACGTCGAGCACGGAGAACGGCTCGTCGAGGCAGAGCAGCTCGGGCTCCACCGCCATCGCCCGGGCGAAGCCGACCTTCTGCCGCATGCCGCCCGACAGCTCGCGCGGGTAGGCCGATTCGAAGCCGTCGAGACCGACGGTGTCGATCAGCTTGAGGGCACGCTCGCGCCTCTCGCGCGCCGGCACGCCGCGCGCCTTCAGGGCGACCTCGACGTTCTCCTCGACGGTAAGCCACGGATATAGCGCAAAGGTCTGGAAGACGATCGTGGCGTGCGGGTTGACGTCGAGCACCGGTGCGCCGCGGTAGAAGACCGTTCCCGACGTGGCGCGGTTCAGACCGGTGATGATCCGCAGCAGGGTCGACTTGCCGCAACCGGAAGGGCCGAGCAGGCTCACGAACTCGCCCTCGCGCACGGTGAGGTTGACGTCGCGCACGGCGACATATGCCTGCGGGCCTTTGCCGTACGAGCGCGAGACCTCGTGCAGAACCAGCAGGTCGGTCGTCCCGGGGGCTGTCGCTGTATGGGGCATCGTGGTCCCTCGTCCCTCGGCCGCCGCGGCTGCCACGGCCGCCGCGGCGGCGTCAATCCAGACGATAGCGCACCTCGGCCAGCCGGTACAGCCGCCGCCAGAAGGTGCGGTTGATCGTGACCACCGTCACCACCAGCGCCAGCGTGGCCGCGAGGAGGAGCGGGTAATTCCCCTGGCCGGTCGCCTCCGCGATGACCGCGCCGACGCCGGTGGTCGTGTACACCTCGCCGCCGTATGACACGTGCTCGGCGACGATGCTGGCGTTCCAGGCGCCGCCGCTCGCGATGATCCCTCCGGTGACGAGATACGGGAACAGCGCCGGCAGGATCAGCGTCCGCCAGCGATCGATCGACGACAGGCGCAAGAGGTCGGTCGTGTAGTGCAGGTCGAGAGGGATGGCCGAGGATCCGGCGATGATGTTGAAGAGCAGGTACCACTGCGTGCCCATCAGCATCAGCAGCGTGGCCGCCAAGTTGACGCCCCAGGGGATCTTCACGAAGGCCACCACGATGACCGGGAAAATGGCCGTCGCCGGGACCGAGGCGACGATTTGCACCACCGGCTGCAGGATCGCCGCGACGCGGCGGTGCGTGCCGATGAGGACGCCGACGGGTATCGTCCAGAGCAGGGCGAGCGCCAGCGCCACGCTCACCCGGGCGAAGGTCGCCATGAGGCCCATCCCCAGCCGGCCCCAGTCGGCGGCCGGAAGGAGCATCAGCATCTTGATCGCCTTCCAGCCGCCGTACCCCGCCGCCATGGTCACGATGCACAGGGCGGCGACGGCCAGCGGCGACAGTCTGCGGCCGTCGCCGCCGCCATCGAGCCCCGGCAGGATGCGGCGGGCACGGCGGCGCAGGCGGACGTCGAGCCGTTCCGCCATGGGGCTCCAGAAACGATCGCTGAACCTCTGGATAAGCCACGAGCGCGACAGCGCCTCGAGGAACCACGAGGACGGCCGCTCGTCGCCCTCGACCATCTCGAGCTTGAACTTGTCCGCCCAGGCCAGGAGCGGTCTCCAGACGAGTTGGTCGAGCAGCGCGATGATGAGCATGAGGGTGCCGACCCCCAGCAGCACCGCGCGCAGATCACCGGCGTTGGCCGCCACTTGAAGATACGACCCCAGCCCTGGCAGGCGGAAGTCGCGCGCCCCGACGTTGTAGATCTCGGCCGCCATCAGGAAGAACCAGCCGCCGGCCCACGACATCATGCTGTTCCAGATGAGCCCCACGGCGGCGAACGGCAACTCGAGCGTCTTCAGCCGCAGCCACGGGTCGAAACGGAAGACGGCGGCGGCCTCGCGCAGGTCTTCGGGCATCGTCGTCATCGACTGGTAGAAGCTGAAGGTCATGTTCCAGGCCTGGGAGGTGAAGATCAGGACGATAGCGGCCAGCTCGGCCGCCACCGCCACCGGCATCACCGAGCTCAGGCCCAGCAGTACGACCGGCAGGAAGGAGAGGAGCGGCACACTCTGCAGCACGTCGAGAAGCGGCAGCAGGACACGATTGGCCGCGCGGTGCCGCGCCGAGGCGTAGCCATAGGCCAGGCTGAAGAGCAGCGACAGCAGGTAGGCCACCGTCATCCGCCCGATCGACAGCAGGGCGTACCACGGCAGGGCGGCGGGCGAGGTCGAGATCGCCGGGCCGGAGATCGACTGGGGCGCGGCGAACGCCAGGCGCACCCCGGCGTACAGCAGCGCCGCGAGCCCGAGCATGATGAGGCCGTCGCCCGCCGTGAAGGGCGGTCTTCGCGGGAGGACCGGGCCGAATCGGAATCGACGCACAGGGACCCCGGGACGCGCCGCCGTCCGGCACCGGTGGTCGCATCCGGGGCGGGCGCGCCGGCCAGTCTACGACGGCGGAGCGCGCAGCGGGTCGCCGAAATTGAACGGTGGAAGCGGCGGCCCCGCGAGCGCGCCGGGACCCGCTTCGTATAAAATCTGTCACCGGATAGGTCACCAGAGGAGGGCTTCATCATGCGTCTTGCTCGATTCGCCGCGATTCTCCTTGCCGCCGGCGCGACCCTCTACGTCACCCTGACGGCGGCGCCGCCGGGCACGGCCGGCGACAACGACTGCAAGGTGAGCCTCTCCGTCGGGCTCAACAACACCACGGTCGGTGACACCCGGACGAAATACACCTTCGGCGTTTCGGCGAACAGCGCCGAATCGTGCGCCGACGTGTCCTACGGCCTCTCGGTCACCGAGCAGCTCCCCGACGGCAGCAGCAAGACCACCGAGCCGGGCGGGGATATGCGTGTCCGTGGGCAGACGCGGATCGAGGCGGTGACCTTCGAGACCGATTCCAGGAACACGGTCAAGGGATTCGAAGTGAAGATGAAATCCTGCAAGGTTTGCGACGCGCCCTAGGAGTGTATCCAAGTAATGGCATGGGCCGCACGCATGGGGCTTGCGGGCCCCAGGCGAGGCGCGAGGAGGAATCGATGTGGGAAGCATGGGGCCGCAACCCCCATGCGCCCTTCGGGTTCGCGGCGGCGCGGGGCCGTCTGCGTCGTTGCCGCTCCTCGGCGATGTCCCGCATCGCGTTCGTCGCGGCGCCTCGCATACGGCCCCGCGGCACCGCGAACGCGACCCATGCCATTACTCGGACACACTCCTAGCCCGACTTTACCGTGTTCGCCAGGCGGCCTCTTGCCTGCCGGCTGATTCTCCATCTGTAGGCAGGCAATCGATAGCCCTCTGGACATCGTACTGTTGTATGACCTAACTGATTGTCTGGAGTC